>Ga0307507_10003751_pt1 | contig 28548 bp, 41 predicted proteins | sample 7_EM_MG_FD_207223 | JGI IMG/M metagenome (GOLD analysis project Ga0307507, IMG submission 207223) | Populus trichocarpa ectomycorrhiza microbial communities from riparian zone in the Pacific Northwest, United States - 7_EM | ecosystem: Host-associated > Plants > Roots > Unclassified | place... | reverse complement strand
TCGGCAGAGGAGGGCGGGGGGAAGGATCACGTCTAATTTTCGCGGCTTCCTAATGGCTACAGCTATTTACCTGGGGTGCATTTGTTCGATCACTTCACATTGTAGGGTTCCTTTGATATCATGAGGCATGCAAAAAATCTCAACCCTAACCTATCATATCCTACGAAAGGTCACCCAAGTCGAGTCCGGTAAGCTCGGTGACGCTTGTTGGCCAGCAACGGCCACATGTAATAAGCAAGATCAAATAAATTCGGTTTTCAGCCTTCAAGAGGACTACACACCATCGAGTGGGGACAGTACCAGTATCGGTGGAGAGAGAGAAACAATAACAAAACGATACGGTAAAGGAGGCCGGAATGGTGAGGACGGAACAGAGCAAAAGCTACCCTCCACTAACCTTGACCCGGGCCTACGCCAAGATTTCGAGAGCTCACGAGACAAGGTTTCTGTTTGAAGGCTTTGATTGGTTGAGACGCAATTTTGGCATGGGTCAGGAACGCCTGCTCTGCTTTGCCAATCTGTTCAAGTGGATGTCAAGTGAATGATAGGGGATCGTAGAGAGCTAGAGAAAGCGGAATAAGAGTTCTTGGGGACGGCAGACTGCTCGTCAATTCATTTGCGGATTGTTCCCTAATTTTTCCCTAATTTTTTTGGTTTCTTATTTTATTTTTTAAAAAAACCCAAATTCCCCTATCCTTGCGATGATTATTTCTTTATGGTTAGTAGCTTACAGTGGAGACATCAGGGCTTTTTCCCTCTCTTTCTGCTCGTTCGCTATTGGCACTTTTTTCCCCTTCTCTCTTTGCTGTCGAGTCGTTCTCTGACCTATCTCGCTGCCGCTTCTCCCCACGACTGGTGGTTGTCGATTCTTTGGCGCATTGCTTTGCTGGCAGATTGCTCCTCTTCCACTCTCTGCGACGACTTACCATCGACGCTGCTCCCCTGCGAGCCTCTTGTGTCCCTCTTTGAGTTTGGTATTAAGATAAGCCAGCAATAGGAACACTGACACAGCGGGCTGTCCACCAAATTCCTCAATATTTTCCCTTCGTTCTGTCCTTGCTCTTGGTTTTTCTTGTCTTGCCCTTTTCTACTATTGAGTAGGAACTCCCCCATCTCATCTCATCTCCTTTTTGGTACTTTTTCCTGTCAAAACCCCCGGTCCTGCAAAGCCCCTACATCACGCTTTCTCGCTTGCGCACGTCGTCGATAAGCGCACTTTACGACCCAACTGCAGGTTTCTTCCTGTCGCGTCTGGGTAAAAAATAAAATAAAAAAGTCAGCTCTACCTTCTCAACACATCTCAATGCCCACCTTTCTGAATAAGGTCTTTAAGCGGGACCACGCCGGATCTTCAAAGAAGGTCGAACAGAGCGCGCCCCCACCGCCCCAAGAAGTTAAACACCAGGACGCGTGGTTACGGACAGAGGTTGCTCCTGAGCAAGTTCAGGAGCTATTGAGGGGATGCACTCAGGAGATCAAGTCAAGAGGTCTACCAACCATCATTCCAATTCTAATATCCCTTAATCGGATATTACTCCTATCGCAATTGCACCAAGAATTTTGCTCACATCTTGTTTACGGGTAATTTATTTTAGGCCTGTCAACACCTTTTTTGTTACTGCCGTTTCGGCCAAACTCGGATGCCAGCGCCGCCAGAACCTTTATCCGAAATTTCTTCAATCCGGTAACAGGGCCGCTTCGCGGGCCCCCCCTCCAACAAGAATTACGATTGACTGAGCCTGTGGTAATAATCATTTAGCCCCTTTTGTTCTCGCTGCGTTATCTGACATCTGGTATAGGTTTTGTGCAGTACCCTGAAATGGTGTTGGAGTAGGTTACCTGGTGGTGTGGTAACTTGGGATGTATATCAACTGTTTCGTCAGGGAGAAGTTGGTACGACAATTCTACTGTCATCCTGGTTTCGATGTTTAAACGGTTCTAACCATTTTTAGATTCGAGCATGGCTCGTGACTCGTTTGCGACCTTTATACCTCTCAGTGCTGAATCCGAAGCTCGTTCAAAGATTATCTTTGACTTTTTTGATTTAATTTCGGCTATTGCAGCACACGGAAAACATAATGGACTTGGTGGTATGAAGCTCTCGAGGCTTGCAGGTTGGTGGGCCTTCGAGCATAGCGATATGGGATGGGGTTTCGAAGGTGGATACACGTCATGGTCGAGGTTTGTTCGACTCACCCGGATAACCACTGCTAGCGTATTGACATCACTGTCAGGGCTGCCGATGCTACGATGCATCTGTTCTTTGCTTATCTTCGCTCCCTCTCCCCGGCAGACGGAACAAAGGGTGTTTCTGTGTTGCCCATCTCCCTGAAGGCGTTGATGGCCTCTGTCGACTACCCCCCTACGGCTCCTTCTCAGCTCCAATCGAAGACGGTTAGGGTAGTAATGACCGTTGAAACTGTTTCGCCAACCCCATTTTCGCTTCTTCGTCGTGCCAGAAACTTTCAATTCCGAGAGAGCGATCTTGCTCTCCGGGCCCTTATGGATTACGAAGACCCCGTACAGGCTTTGTCAGAAGAATGTAAGCGTGTTCTGAAATGTATATCTTCTACCAACCAGTCTTCCTCTGGGCTTAACGGCGGGAACGGGCTTCAGGATCAGTCTTGGTCAAGGTTCCAGGATTTGGGATTCTCTGGACTTTTAGAGGAGTCTGACGGTTCAGCTGATGAAGATGGGTTGTCAATGACTGGCTCCGAAACTTTTCGCCGAAGGCGAGCCTCCACCCAGCCTACTCCCTCGACCCCTCGTCAGGAGCGCGGCATGGATATTGCTCGGCCAACAACACCCTCCTGGGCTGACTTTATGGCCGGAGGGTTTGGAGATCGTGACCAAGGTCCAAACCAGCCTGCTCCGCTCCTCCTGCCGCCGGATAAGATCTTGCCTCCGATTGACAGTGGATCTCGAGTTCGTAGTTCCCAGTCAAACAGGAAAATCGCCGAGGACAATCTGGACCCCGGTGAATTGGCCAGTGTTTCACCATTAATTGTGGATGATGCATTCTGGTGGGTCTGGATATCTAGTCTTGCGGGTGAAGAATCCACTGCTAGAAAGGCTGTGTTTGGGCGATGTGCTCTTGTCGAGACAGTGATTAAAGGTGGAAGATGGCTTGTCGTTGAGGTTTGGCGTTCTTCAACTCTGCCAGCCCTGGTAGTGCAGTCTAACATTTTGTGTAGGAAAAGGTTAAAGGTGCCGCCACTGCGGTGGAGGACGCAACGTATCTTTTGGCCAAGGAAAAGAAGAAGTCTCGAAGAGGAAAGTTGGGCAGGCGAAAATCTGTTGGACGTGCCGATATCCCGATCGAGCAACCAAAGCAATTTGATCCCTCTATAGGGTTGTTCAATAGGACCAATATTGGGCCTGATCAGACGGCTAAGATTCAAATAGCTGCGGCTGCGTTGAGGCAACAGCAGGTGCAGCGGGAGCGCAATCATTTGAGACCTAGAGAAGAGGGCTCCAAGCCTAATCCAAGGACTAACAGCGTTTTTACTTTGCAGCCGGTGATCCTCTCTGAGGCCACCCCCGCAATGAAATGGGCAAGCAAGTATGATAGAGACGCCATCCGGGAAGCGTACCTGAAGGGACTCCCAATGCCGGAAAAGAAGGACTTGAGCCGTGTTGATACCGACAGACCATTGCCTCCTCCCCCTCCACAAGAGGAGCTAGAGGAAAGACCCGAAAGAAGGGAAAGACAAGAGCGGCCCAGGCCGGAACCTGCTGGACCGAAGGCAGAGCAATCGACTCAACCTCCAACTCCTATTACAAAACAGGCTCCTGCTGTGCCGGCATCACCTCGTACTCCATCTGCCCCCAGACCTGTGCCTATGGCATTGCCATCTCCCCGCTCGAATGGTCGCACGTCACCTACATTTGATAGTCGTTCTCAGACCATCCCTGGCAGCCCCAAGTCACAGCCCTCAACCAACTCAACACCCGAGAAGTCCAAGAAACTAAAAGCTTCGCGTTTCAAGAATCTCTTTAGCAGCAAAAAGGCAGACCCAACTAGCCTAGTGGGCCGAAGAATATCTCAGCTCGAACCACCTAATGGTGGGGGCTTGGGTGTTCCTGCCCAAAATGCAAATCGCAGACTATCCGTTAACCGGAAGCAGAATGCCCCCATCGTAGGTTTCAATGGCGATGCTGCGCAGTTTAAAGCTCCTCCTCCTCCAGTGGTCACTGAGAAACCGTCGCCATCCCCGCAAGCTGATTTACGTCGCCAGGATAGTGATCAGCCATCGACATCCCAGGTCAGCCCAAATGAGGGACGCGCGGCAGCCCAAGTCTTCTCCTCGTTTGGTCAAGGTCCTTTGACCGACCAGCCCGCGTTCATCCCTGATGACTCTGTATCGACTCCTGAGCCGGTCTCCCCAATCGAGTCCGGCCCTGCTGCACCAGAGGCGGAAATTGATGATGTTGTGTCGATAGACGGAGCAGCCCCTCCCGCATCGCCTACGGAGGCCAACCCTATGCAGGACCGATGGGCTCAGATCAAGAAGAATGCTGCTGAGAGGGCAAAGGCTGGGCCAAAAGCATCTGATGAATATACAACAAGTGACGCAAGGGGTAGCATTGATGATGGAGAGACAAGTGGTGAAGAGAGTAGGCCCCCATTGTCATGATATACTGAGATATTCCAACTAAATTTCTGTAGCAATCGAATCTAGAGTTGCCAGGATCAAGGCACGTGTTGCTGCACTCACCGGCAACATTGACACTACTACTCAAGTTTAATTCCCGGACCTTCAGTACAATTTTCTAGCCTATGTCTACAGTTGTTATAATGATTCGGCCTCTTGTGATCAGAGTCACTCCAAACACACCTCAATCGAAAACACTCACAGCTACGCTAGGATATATGGCGATGCTTTTTTCACTTTTTTCACTTATCCTTGGAGTGCACAAGCTGAGCGATAATAACCGTTCACTCAATTGACTGCTCATCGCACACTCCAGCCCACTCTCACTTCAATCTCACTACGTTTCCTTTTCTCCTTTCTCTTCACTCTTTTTCCTTGCGGTAAGCGTTCTATTTTGCTGTACACACGATTCATAGTTTTGAAGGCGTGATTTAATCATTCGTTGAATTTCGTATGGTGTTTTCCTAATGCTTCTCTTTTATTTGCTAAAAAATTTTCCACCACTAGCTATTCTTTTTGTCTAAATTTCTTTTTTACCCACTTTTACTTACTTTCTACCCAAAGATATGATACCATTATAAAGCAACTAAGTCCACTACACCTTTTCATCATTTCCTTGTTTGCTTCCTAACTACCACCACTTCCATAGCTAATTTTCTGTGCCGACTCCATCTTTTTTTTCCCCCTTCTCATCTGTCGAATCACGGAGGATAAACTAGCTAGCTAAAGCCTTTTTTATCTTGATACCCCACATAAATAGCAAGAATGCGCAGCCAATTTACGAACCCTTTGAAGTTTGGAGTTCCGAGTGATTGAACATGCATGAGCTTCAACTGGTACTTGTATTATAGGTCTAACGGTGATGCAAAGGTAACCACTACGGTACCTACCCTACCCTACCCTCACCGGCGATACCGGTACCGGCAGTCTACTCGAGAAGCTCTATGATAGATTTATAATATCTGCTTACTGTATCTACCGCATCGTGCTACATAATATTATTATACATACGTATGATATCATACTTTTCACAGCCAACACTTCACCGGACCGGCGGAACCCCGTCAGCCAGCCAGTTATAATGGATTACCGTACTCTGGTAGGAATGTGCTAGTACGGATTATATACTGCCCCCTGGATGGTCTTGCAGAAATTTCTTTGGCGGCTGGTGGTAGACACGTGATTTTAAGTGTACGGTATAATATCATTGCAAATTTAGGTTAAACCTCCATTTATATTCCATCATGAGTATGATAATGTTATTATAAATTCAATAAGTTACGGCTCCTAAGCTATCATACAACTTTCAATGATTCCTTCTTAAAACTTGCTTTGCTTTGCTATAAGCATGCTCGGGAGGAAGGAAGGTCTTCCGATCCGATCACCACTCACTCACTAACTAACCTTCCAAGAGGAAGAAAGAAGAAGAAAAAGTCGTTTTTTTGAAATTAATTAACTAATAATATTATATCAATGCTGAGTTAAGTTGGCCTAGGCGGCTAGCGTAGCGTATTTGTTAAGTTACACCTTTAGAAAAGCTTTGGAAAAAAGGCTATTATATTATTATATTATAATTTGAAGAGTATGAGATAGAGCTCCGTTCCAAAGAGGAATGATACTGACGGGGGGGGGGGGGGTAATATTTATGCGGACTTGAGGTGGGAAGGAAGGAAGGTAAATAGGGCACTGAGCATTGTACGCACCGTTAACTGGGTATATCGTGAAGCTGCCTTATACGTTGGGGACTTTTCTAAAGCATGAGGTACCGGTATGTTAGCTTGTTGGCCCGCTTGCTGCCTGGGGATGAATTCCTTATTGATGGATGGATGGATGATACATATCCTCACTTTACCAAAGTCAATTTTTAATTGTTTTTTGGCTCTAATCATGGCTTTTTACTGACCTCTTGAGATCTATAATACCCCTGCCTGAAAAGAAAAGAAAAAAGTATTGTGTGATAAGGTAGAGCAATGCGGTACGGTAGTAAATTGACTGTTATTGTGTGTATCTCAAGCATACTTGAAACTCTAGAGTATGATAAATTTTATAATAAGCTATTTTTTTTTCAACTCTTATCAATTTTGAAAAACCCTAGTGTAGCAAAGTGCCAAAACCTATCTATTGTCATATCCCCACTTCCCTGTACGGGTAGAGGAATGCTTGGACCATACATGGGCACGACACTAGTGCTCATTCAAGTGTCAACTTCATCTCCTCACCCCACCCACCCACCCACCACTTCCAAACCCAAACACAGTAACTTACCCCACAATCCTACAAAAAAACAAAACACCAAACACCACACCTCCTCAAGCCAGCACCCCCTCCAACCCTCCAATGCCCCAATCCTCAATCCTAATCTCAATAACCGGCGGCGAAGCCGCCGGCAAAAAGGCCGTTCAAGCGGGGCTAAAATCCAGACTACTATCCCTAAACAGCGGGCTCAAGATATTAACACTGCACATGGCGGACTATGCCCTTGCGCCTCCCCCGCCAGAGGCGGGGGGGACGACACAGGCGGGGGTAGAAGGGTACGATCTAGAGCGATTAGCGGACGAATTGGAAGGTATCGTTCGCGGGGAGGTGGACGGTGATGTTGTTATCGTTGAGGGTCGGTATCTACTTTGTAGTCGGCGGTTGGTGGAGGTTGCTGGTGTTAAGGTTTGTGCTATTATATCTCTCAATTCAATTCATCTTAAGATGGGAGGAGGCTGATAAGGTGAGCCCGGAGGGGGCGGGAGAGATATAGATATTCGTAGACTGCGATTCAGATGTTAGGCTTGCGCGAAAAGGTCCTTACTCTTGCTTGTGATTGATTGCACTGGTTAATGTGAAGGTGTATGATACGATAGTGATCCGCGAGTCTGGGACAAAATCCCTCGATAATATTCTTGATGAGTACGTTCGCTGCAGTAAGCCCACTTTTGAGCAGGCGATTCTCCCCACGAAGCCAATTTCGGATATCATCCTCCCGGCGGGCGCAGAGGGTCCTGGGCTTGACCTTATCGCACATGGCGTTATGGACGATATCAAGCGGAAGAGGGGCAGGCAGAATTTGCCCGGGATATTGGCCAGTGCTTCGCATTTGCAGTTGCCGTTGACGTTGAGTGAGGTGGATTTGACGACGGGGGCGCCGAGTTATTACCAGACTGTGTGACGGGGAAATAGAAGCCTGGTCCCTTGCTAGTTTGTGGTGATGGTCAGTTTTTAGGCCTTTTTGCTTTTCTACGTTCAAATTGATGGTATAGTACAGTACTAGGTTCGTGACACTATGTAGTAATACATTTTGAATATGTATAAACTCCTCATGCCTGATCAAGAGATAGAGAAGACTATGGGGTAAAAAAAGACAAAAAAGCAAGACAAAGGTGGAAATTTCTCATTTTCGTTTCCCAGAGCCCCTGTATAAATAAAAACCATCAATCAATCAATCAGCCGGTTCGGTCCTTTCCCTCAACACTACCCTTTCCGCTCCCATTACTCCCACTATTTTGTCTCGACCGCTTGACCTTCTCCCGGAGAAGCTGTTCACGCAGCTGATTTTCCCGTTGCTGAAGCGTCAACTGATGCCTCAGGTCATTATTTCGCACCCGGAGTTTCAATAATTGAGCTATCACCCACCTCCTTATCCTTCTCCACTACTTTAGTACTAGTAGCGGCGGTAGTAGAACTCTTTGCTTGTCTGTCCCGGGTGCGCGGGGGTGAACCCCGACGGTTCTTGCTACCCTTGTTGTCCTCGTTGTCGTCGGAAGACAACGATCGCCTTCTCTTGGATGTGCGGGCATCTCTCCCAGACTGCTCCTCCGATTCGTGGCGGCGGCGACGCCAGCTATCTGTTTCCTCAGCATAACCTCTTGATGACCGCTTCTCTCTCCGATCCACACGATCTCTGGAAGCAGAGCGTTCCCTCCTACTCCCTCCTCTTTCTCTCTTGGGGGGAGGAGACCTCGACGGGGACCTGGTAGACACATAGGAGGACCTAGACGAGGAAGAGCTACGGGAAGACACGCTCTCCACCCTCCTACTATCCCTGCGACTGCTCCGGCCTCCGCCTGCTCCTCTGCTATAATCCGGAGTGCGAGACCGGTGCCGCTGGTTATGGTGCTGCCGTTCATGGCTCCTGCGCATATCCGGGGAGTTTGAGTAGCGCGGGGAAGGGCGTCTGGCACGGTACTCGTCCCGTCTGCTACGAGACTGCGACCGAGATCTCGAGCGGGAACGACCATATCTGTTGTAGCTCCTGTCTTCACTGTTGTCAAAATCACGTCGATTGTAACCTCTGCGTGACGGAATGTACGTGTCTGTCTCTCCGCCCCTAAACCTATCCCCACCACCACCCCCACGACGTCCCCCGCCCCGCTGATGCGGGGGGCGTCTTTCCCTTCGGTCCGATCTGTCTGTGGAACGACGGCGGGGGCTGGGAGGTCGGGGACGCGCTACGTAGTTATCTCCTCCCCCTCTCTCCCTGGTATCCTTCGATGACAATGATGGCCCCGCCGTCGATTGCGGGGCTCTACGACGGGTATCCCGTTCACGTTCACGGACGTTAGCAATTTCGCGTTCTCGAGCCTCCTCCTCCTCACGCTTACGACGTTGTTGCTCTGTACGTTCTTCTATCACAGCCTATACCATCATCATCAGCAATCCCATCTCCATAGCGACAAGAAATCCTCTCCCCGTACCTTCTCACGACGCAACTCCTCCTTCTTCTTCTCCAACAATTCCACTGGCACCCCCTGCGGATTCGACTGAGCACTCAACAGAAGCCCCCAGAGCTGCTTACAAAACGCAGGAGTATCCTTCTCCAGAAACCCTGTGAGATTGATCTGTATTTTCTTCGGGTCAGGCTAACACCACCAACACCACCACATTAGCTACCTTTGCGAAGACAACAAGCCCAGAAGAGAACGAAAGAAAGGGACAACAAACAATCCTCTCTTCCTCCAAAAGCGAATATACAAAATCAATAACGACATCATCCTCATTCCCTAATATCTCTATGACCTTGCCGGAAATCCACCTTTGAGGGGAGAAAAAAAACATTTACATTAGCAAAATCGCCGCCTACAGCCTCCTCCCTCCAACACTTGTTAAAAAATCAACAATTAAATAATTAGAGGACTCACTGCTTCATAACCTCTAAATTCACCTTCCCCATATCAACCTTTTTGGAGTACTCCAGTGGGAACTTGGTACCTTTCAAGAGTTTTGCGTCCATGATAGAATTACCTTTGGGGGTGAGGGAATCTCCGTGCGCCTAGAGTGTTTATTTTGCCTGCGCTTGTTGAAGGATTAATGTGACGTGATGGGGTCGCGGTTGGTCGTGGTTGGTTGGCGTGGAAAGGAAGGAAGGTGTGGTAAGCAAAGTCGGACGGAGGCTGGCGGTGAAAAGACTGCATAATTGCCAAGGTTCGGGGGGGTTGGAGCTCGGAAGGATGAGGGTGTCCTAGGTTATCTGATTAGATGCAGCATGAGATGTCACTCTCTCCGTCAACACGAGTATCCTATGATAATATTATTATCAAACTGGCAAAGCCGCAAAAGAACCTAAACATCCGCGAAGCCGCACAAGGTTAGCTAAACCCCGTGGGCCGGGCCCCAAGCATCAACGAGGGATGCCTCCGACGCAGCGCCAGAAACCGAGTGATATCAACAGCATCCCTCCAAACTCACCTTCCAAATGGGACTTCAAGGAACCGCTGCGGCATATACATGAACATAACCGCTTCATCATACCATAGAGGCATATAATACCCCCAGGAACCCAGACCAGACCAGACTTGTAAAAACGCATATTATAGCATGTCATTGGAATGGATGTATGCCTCCTTCTCCTTCTCTTCTTACTAAGTGCCAAGTCCGGATCCAACCAACCAACCAACCTGTCTGTTGTATGATACTGCATATTCTTCGTTTGGGTATTATAGAACCTAGCCCATCATAATATTATACTCGACAGCATTTCATAACAAGCATAGCACAGGTCGTGGGTCGTCGTATCATTCCTATGATATATACCTCGGTTGGTTGGTTGGCTGGTTGGCCCTTTCCCGCTCTGAGGGTTGGCCTACTCGTAGGGCCCAGAGAGGACAATACGGTAGGTATCATAACTTGTCCTAGGCACCCATTGTGGGTTTGTCATGTGCATGGATTTTTTGCTAGATAGAGTATTTTGCGAATCCCTGTTTTCGGATACTTCTTGCCTGGAACAGGTAAGCTAACTCCGGTGGAAGGTGGTTACATAGCATTTGTAAGCTCGGAGAGGTGCGGAAATCCCTAGTATTGCCATACTACCGATAGGAACGATGGACTACGTTACCGGCACTTAATGACCGAGATACCGGTACGGGCAGGAACGCGCGGTAGTGTACAAGTACCAGTGGGGATGTTTTCGGACGACAGGAATATTTTGCGGATTAACCTAAATGGACTGCCCATTAACTTTATTGGGTGTACTGTATCATTCATCGCAATATATGCGGGGTACTTTAGTTAGTTCAATATCTAGTTACAGATGTAAAACATGATCCGCAATGATAAACCCAATCCTCGTCTACCCTACGCTCTAAAACTTTGTACTGAATCATGAAAGGGAATAGATGTGAAAGAGGCCCAACCGTGAGAAAAAGAGAATCCAGAGTCAAGGAAAAAAAGCATGGAAAAAGTTACCCGTCCCCCAGTTCTTGTCTCAATAAAAAATCCGGAAGAACATTGTCGTCCAAATCAACACGGAACTATGTACCTGTAGGAATTTTTTTATTGGCCATGTTGCGGCACACTAGAACTCAAAGACCCAATTAAGACACAAACACCAGGAATTACAGGCAGGCCAACTTTACTCAGCCCGCCTTAAATCATAGGATTAGTTCTGTATGGTGGGGCAACGCCGTTAACCTCACTCTTTTTTGTTTCGACACTAATGATACGACGAAAGTTCTGTTGATTAGTAACTTAGGACAATCCAGACTCCAAAATATAACGGGATAACTTTGAAATCAGGGTCTTACATGGGCTCTGAAGCTTCCTCCTCCTCTTCTGCCAATAGCCGCTCGGCTTCAAGCGCCGCAATGCATCCGGATCCTTATTGAAATTGATCAGCCTAAGGCACATGCACAGACGAGATCCAATACAATTGTGATACGTACCTGCACTGGTAATTGCCTGTCTGTAGCGCTTATCCTGAACGTCACCAGCGGCGAAGACACCCTTAACACTGGTATACGAGGTTCCAGGCTTGGTAATGATATACCCGTCCTCATCACAATCGATCTGTTCTTTGATAAGAGCAGTAGCAGGCTCATGCCCAACAGCATAAAACAAACCGTTTGCCGAGAGGTCACGGGCTTCACCAGTAACGACGTTTCTGATTGCAAGTGATTGCAAAAGCTTGCCATCCCCCTTTGCCTCAGTTGCTACCGTGTTGTAAAGGATCTCAACCTTGGGGTGAGCACTGAGTCTCTTGGCCATGATGTTGGAGGCACGCAATTTGTCCTTTCGCACAAGGACGGTGACCTTGCTTCCATACTTTGTCAGGAAAATGGCCTCCTCAGCAGCCGAATCTCCACCTCCGATAACAGCTAATGGTTTATTCCTAAATATTGGCACAGCTCCGTCACATACAGCACAGGCACTAATGCCATTTTGCCAATAGGTGTCTTCTCCGGGAAGATGCAATCTCCTGGCCGAGGCTCCAGTAGCAAAAATCAGAGCATCGGCTGTATCCGGATCTTCCTCTTCACAATATTCAAGCCAATACTTGAATGGTCGTTTCGACAGGTCAACCTTTGAAACGGTCTCCGTGATTATTGTGGTTCCGAATTTTTCACTTTGTTCTCTCATCGCCTCCTATCCAAACACGCCCGAGTTGGTTGTCATTCATAGAAGGGACAAAAAAAAAAGGGGGGGCATGGGTTAGAGAAGGCATCCCCATGTGGACGAAACAAAAAGCATGACCTACCATCAGCTCCTGGCCACCAATGCCTTTAGGAAAGCCTGGATAATTTTCGACGTCTGTAGTTGTCGTTAACTGCCCACCGGGTGCAATTCCATTTGCAAGCATCCCCTCGTACATAACAGCTGGTTCAAGAGTGCGGTGTCAGTGCCGCCCTATCCTGCAAGTAGGTGGGGGCGGGTACGAACGTTTCAATTCTGCACGAGCCAGATATACTGCAGCAGTGTGGGCGGCTGGGCCGGACCTGAATCAATGAGCGATCAAGTTAGTGGGGGTTAATCTCATAATGGCGGGGTAATCGGCCAATTCATACCCAATGACTTTAAAAGAAGAAAAGGAAAAAGGTTAGCACGTGTCATCAACGGAAACAACCTGCGAGAAGATAATGAGTGGAACAAAGGGGGAAAAAAACTTACTGACTACTTTGCTATGCATGGCACGGCTTGTTTGAAGGGCTGTTTTTGGAGCCTGGTGGCTTTTATTGATTGAAACAGCAGCGAAGAGAGGGATGCCAAGCGAAGGCAATGGGCGAAATCTGATAAAGCGAGAGGAAAACGTCGTGAAAGGGTTGTTGGTGATGACCTTGGCGGATTCAATGTCAACGGATGAGATATGGAAAGGGGGAAATTAAAGCATTTAGGGAGCGGACCAACCTTTATATTATGAAGGCTAAAGCTTAGAGAAGAAGAGAGAACAAATCTAGGAAGGGGCGAAGGGGAAATGCTGAGTGATGAAAGGTCGCGGGCTAGATCGAGACTTAGCGATGGGAAAGGGAAGAGTGAGGAAGGAGGAAGGAGGAAGGAGGGAAGGGTAAAGTAGAGTTTGTTGGGGTAGAGGTAGCGTAAGTTAGAGCCTGGCAATACTCGTACAGTACGTAAGGTATGCGAGTCGTAAGAAGAAAGTTCAGAGAGACAAGTCGGGGTGGAACGGGTGATTGGGTTAGACCAAGTCCAGCAACGTTCCTCGAATGAGTGCTGGTTGGCGCGCTGGATTTATTACGCTTGGGAGATAAAACCGCGGATAAGAGACAAGAGAGGGATGGGAAGAGAAAGAGATGCGGAAAAGCAGCAGTGAGGGAAGTAAAAGACACACAGACAAGAGCGGTTAACCTGGTTGTTGGAATCGTACATAATATTGCGTTTTGCAAAACACTTTGAAAACAGAACAAACTCGAATGTCCCAGATAGCTTGAGCAAAAAAGGAAACAAGCCCTCTTTGGCTAATTCATTTGACGATCGGGACACTTCTAGACCTAGTTTTGCTGATAAAGCCAACGAAATATTGTCATGAGGCGGCTGGAAAGTGTCTTGGGGCTATCTAAGACACTCGAGTTCTTTCCTCCGAGTCCGCTCCGCTTCTCAAGTGTTTTGCAAAGCGCAGTAATGAGCAGAAGAAAGGGAGGGGATGCAGTGGTAGTGGCGGCGGTGCCAATTCCAGTTCTTACAAGGAGAGGGTGCATGCCTCCACAGTATCTGTCCGTTTTTGACTCTAGAGAGGTGAGGATTTACCCCTTGTTGATTTGAACTTTGTTGATTTGAATGGGTCCCCAGCACAATTGTGTACTGTACCCTTGACTCCTGAGGCACGATTTCGGCCTTAATATCAGTTCCCAGCTAAAGGAAGCAATGATTAATCAACTAGTTAAGCAGTCATTTACGGTGTGCAACAGGCAAATCCTCATGATGATGGTGGTGATGCATACAGCATATTGGGCTATCAAGATTCCGCGACAACGTACCAGCATCGGTACTGCTTGCTTCACCATAGCAAGCTAACCTGCTCACCGCTGCCCCAATTCGAAGAAGCCGCTCCCAGCGCTGCCTCGGTGGATTTGCCTCGCGTTGTGAGGGGTGACGACTTAGAATTCGGGTTTGTAAAGGAGGAGTTGGATGGATCTTTAATACCAGCGGAAAACCCCCGTCTCCTCCTGTCTTTCCGGTATGATACTTAAATTGATGTCGCCGTAGACCGTGAAGAAAGAATACTACAGTACAGAGAACATCTGCACCGTGCAGTAACCAACTCAGGGATCACACTTGGAAGTTGGAACGGTTCGAACCCGGCATACTACCGTACCAGTACCTACTGCAGCCCGTTCACTATCGCAACCTTCAACCCTACAGTATCTCAAGGACAGTGCATAGATGCATCACAACAGTGACTAAAACCAGGGCGTGAGCTGGAATAGAAACCAAAAAGTAGCACATGGTAACTGCCCGGGTCTAGTATCGTATCATATATACGGAGGTACAGCCCATAAGTATTGTATATTTTACTAGCAGGGGTGTTCGGCTAGCGTTGGGTAAAGGTAACGAATTGGGTATAATTCGAGAGAATGGGGTATGGTAGCTACCCAATTCACCCCACCACCCTTGCTAGCACAAGCACTCCCTGCTAGCAAAATATACAATACTTATGGGCTGTACCTCCGTAAGATAACAAAATTATCGGGAAGCCATTTCGGATGGCCCATGAACAGCACTCGCCCGAGCATCCCGTTCCTTCCCATTCCATCCCTCCTTCATGGGCGAGGGTGAAACGATTGGTGGGCTTCCTAGTCCCTTTCCCTCCTTCTCGATGGTTGGGTATGATGAAAAAGAAAAAGAAAAAACTGTCATCTGTGTTCCCATGGCTGTTGGTTCCTGCTTACAAAGTTCAGAGTACCCCGCAAGATCCAGGCCCTTCCATAAACTAGTAATAATAAGGATGCACAGCGCCAAGAAGGCTTTGTTGATATCATAATACGGAGGTACAGGGCCTACAAAACTTAGGCCCTGTACCTCCCTACTGGCATTGGATATTTGGGTTAGGCTAGGTTACATGTGGGGGTGCGTTACCCGTACCGTAATCCAACGGAGCCACTTGCTACGATATGTACTCGTACATGACGCTAAGATCCGAGCAAAAAGGCTGAATTTCGGAGGTACGGTAGACTATGCAACAGCGGCCGTTCCACAAATGTCGTTCAATTGCGAGCACAGCGCTGCGGGCAACAGCTAGAACCGGGCATGTCTGGCCGAAAACGAAGTACTGGTATGATACTACAGCGAGGCGGAACCGTACGAGTACCGTACTGTACTTGCCCATTCCAGAACTATGCGCATTGCTTGGCGTTTCCTAGCCTTGAGCCATGCCAAGATTTCCGGATGTTATTGGAATGGGCAAGTACGGTACCGGTAGTGCAGTGCTACTACCGGCACTCGAGTGGTACTGTGCTGTACTCGAGTACTCGAGCAAGTATAGTACCCTTAGTGCATGCCATTATGTTCTACTGGTATTATGCGCGCGCGACTCCGCCTCGTGAGCTACGGCAGGTACCGGTACCGGTACACCTCTATTCGCAAAGTCTTCGCTGAGGGAGAGGTGCGATGGTAATGTCTCGGCAGCAACAAAGGTATCATCAATGATTCATCATGCCTGGCAGAATCCTCGCACTACCAGTAGTACCTCCATTGCCGCCGGGGCATTGCCACAGTCCTCTCTTCCGCAAAGACTTTGCAATAGAAGTGTGCTCAAACAGTGCGTATAAGTTACAGGTTGGATAAGAAGGTTTAATTCATTCAACAGTTCTATCCCCCGATTTTTTTCCCTCTACTTTTCCTAGTGACGTTACTGTGTAGTCGAGCTTTGCCACCCCCCCGGCCGGCTTACTGGCATCGGTTAATATCGGTGCTCTTCCGTTCAATGCCTTATATTCTGCGAAAAAGAAAAAAAAAAAAAAAAGAAGTCCTCATCGACTGGGAATTTTGATAGAGAAACAAATTTTTAAACCCGTGAAAGAAAAAAAGAAAAAAGAGGTAGTGAACAAACAAGTCCAATTTGTAGACATACTAAGTGCACAAATCCCAAAACACAAATAACACCGACACGAACACCTTGCATAATTAATGGTTATCTCTACCAAGGAGTTTAGCTCTATCCCCTACTCTCGGGCCCTCATCAATTCCTCGAGCTTCGTCGTCACTGTAAGACCCTTCGTCGTCATCGGACTCTTTCTCGCTGAAAACGTCCTCCTCGTCGTCTGAAGCTCCAAATGCATCGTATAGATCCCTAGCCTTTCGTCTGCCGCCTGCAGAAGCCTTTCCGCCAGCCCCCGGTGCGCCGTCATCCAAGTCATCCTCATTGTTGAGAGCCTCAAACTCGTAGTCCATCCCCTGCTTTTTGGCTCTCTTTTTTTGGATGAAAAGATAGGCAGCAAGAGCCCCAACGAATAGAATTATCACCACAAATGCCCCGTAGATCCAAACCTGAGTCTTAGCTGACACACCAAAGGTGGGGAAAAAGGAAGGAAGGAAATGTGATCCTTCGGCTCCTGCTTCCTGATCTCCCGGTGTAGCCGTTGGTGTAGAGGTGGCTGTGGTTCCAGTGGCTGTTCCTTTCAAATAATCAGCTACAATTCACCAAGAAGAGCAAAAGGACAACTCGTAGACTATCTCACCAGTTTCTAATTGGGTAGGAGTGTCTGGTTTCTCGTTGACAGGTCGATCAGCGTGGTCAGAAGGATTTGCTGTCACCTTTGAAGGATTTGTTGTCGAAGTCATGCTTGGCAACTCGGTTGTTGAGGCCTGAGCAGTGGTTGTGTGGATAGGATAGGTGCCCAGATTTTTATCTCCGTCGCCACCGGGAAGTGGTAAAAGTTCGGCTTTATCCGCGTCAATGGCCTCACCCCAGAGTGTGAGGCTCCAATCGACAAGAGATCCAGTCTGCCCGTTAACAACTGTGTCTTTTATGATGATTGTCCAGGTGCCTGCTGCCTCCTCCCCCCTATATCCGGATTAGCTCAGTTCGAGCAAGGATATATAATAGGAGAGTCATACCAGTGTTTAACACTCATAAACGTCCAGTCTTTGTATCCGTTTTTACTAGTATCCGGTTTTCTAGTTGTTGCGATGTGGCTAACGATGCCCTTTGGCGAGATCAGGTCTACACTCATATCGCCCCTCTGGGCATGGGCAACATTCATGGTGACAGTCACGTGCTCTAGTCGACCGAGGTTCGCGTTTTTTGCCTCTTCTGCAGTGACCTTGATCTGAGTCTGGAGCCCTTGAGTGCCCTCTGGAATGGCTGCGTTGACAGCGACAACTGGTGAGTTGTACCATGCCTGGGGTTTCACAAGTTCGTGACCCTCGGCGGCGTGAACAATTGCCCAAGCATCAATTTTCCCATAACCATACTTGTGATTAAACTTTTTTCCGATCGCTGTTGGCTTCCAGTCTGGGTCTTCCTCGTTGATGGGAACTGCCGTCTTGAGAGCAAGATACTGCATGTCACGCCAAGTAAGGTCAGGCCGTACCGATAGCACTAAAGCAAAGATTCCTGCAGCTAGTGGAGCAGCCGCGGAGGTTCCGCCATGGCCATTGAAGCATTGGTTCGGTCCCACATCGGTGGTGTGCTAGAAGGTAGCCATCGTATGTCAGTCTCATTTCTTGCACCAAGCCCAGGGATTTCACATACAATTGCATCCCCGCTGCCACTGCTATATGTAACAGCCATATTGGCTGAGCACTCTTCAGAGTAGTATGGATGACTGCCCTTCCTATCAATAGCTCCGATTGTGATGCTGTAGATACTATTCGTGTAACCATCAAAATTGCAGTTGTCTTCATACGTTGCTCCATTTCCAGAGGCGAAAACAAATATTGAACCCTTTCCATTTCGACCCTCTTGAACTCCTTTAACCATCGCCCGTTTGATGAGAATTCCCGGAGCGTCCATAGCCTGGCCGTCATCTGGTGGCCCCCAGCTGCAAGAATATATTTGGTTCTCCTGATATGCATAATTCAAGGCTATAGCCTCGTCGGCATCTGATATAGGCTTCGACAGCATTCGTATCCCAGCCACTTTTGCCTCATAGGCAACGCCCATTCCACAGACGTTATTCCTTACAGCTGCAATTTCCCCAGCACATCGAGTGCCATGACGGTCGTCGGATAAACGTGGTTTAGGTTCAGGGGCATGGTCATTGAAGTCGTAGGAGCCTGCTGCAAACTTTATAGAGCATAAGCACTATAACCTCTCGGCGTTAACAGCCTCAGCAAAAGTTACCCACATAGTTTGCTGCCAGATCTTGACTATCCATATCGAGACCATCGTCCACGATAGCCACAGTTGTATTCTCTCCAGTGATACCTATGGAGGAGTAAGAATTCAAGCCCCGAACATATGGACTAGAGATGTAAAAACAAACCTTCCAGCCACAGGCCAGTAACATTAACATCGTGATGACGTTCTGTTGGGTTGAACTAAGCAAACATGCGGTGTATTAGCCATAGGACAAACAAACTGCCGAAGAAGTAGCCTACCAGATGCCATTGCTCGTGGAATATGGGGTCCCGTATGTCAAGGCGTTGCATGATTGACCGAAGTTCCACCACCCCTGTGTCACCCGTAGTAGGAGCAATCGAATCGAATCCCTGCGCCTCCCGCCGCGCGGCTGGTGGAGGCACCCGCTTGACGAGTTTCTTCAGCCTTTGTTTTTCTGCGAACAATACCCCATCGGACAGATCCCGCTTCACAATACCCCCAGACGCCACAGACCGCTTCTTTCGCCGGAGTCCATCAATATGAATGGCGACAATGTCTTCTTTGCTAGTTGGCGTTGAAAACAGATGATGGTCGCTGAGTTCGCCAATGACGCCTTCGTGGGTTAACCCGAGCTGCTGTGCTACGGCTTCTGGCGAAAGGTCCGGCGTTAAGTGCAGCGCGTAGTAATCTCGCGAGCCATAGTCTCGAGGGCGTAACAAGGGGGGTGATTCAGCGGAGACAGCATGGAAAGGTATGATTTGCAGTACAGCTAGCCATAAGGAGGCTGAGCCGAAGCGCATCGCGAAGTAGAAATCAGTATGAGTCGGGGAAGCTCACTGCTGGCGAGAGAAAGTGAACTATCGAGGAGGATGAGGAATGTGATGATATGTGGGTTGTTTCTTCGAGGGTTGAGGTATTCATGGAGGTTGTGGGAGCTTCCAGGGGAGGGGATGGCTGTAGCGAAAGATCTCGGAAAAAACGACCGGGGGTGGTTGGCTGGCTGGCGCTAGTGCTTTTGTGTTTCTGACAGGACTCTAATTAGGCAAAGGGTTTGTGTGGCCTTTTCCATTCTTTGTTCTCTCCCTACCGTACTATCCGAGGATGCAGTACGGGTAATTATTGCGGTAATATATGATACCATAACATTATCTACAAACAAGAAACAATTCGATAGAGCTATGGCAATAATGGTCCAAAACCGTTGGATTATGTTCTATTGATACTGGGGATCTTTGCGCCTCGCTTATTACGGATAGAAATGGATTCGCTCTACCGGAAAGAAAAGTATTGATCAAAGTGCAATTACAAACCTTTCACACCAGCGCTTGGTCAATACAGTCAGACATTGCCGTCTCTTGCGCACCGTGAATGAATCAGTTTGCGGCTTGTAAGGTGCCGGCAAGGCGTGCCGTAGGTTCCCTCTTGTGCGATAAGGAGGTGGGGCTTTCCAAAGTCTCTAGTGATGTCTGGTATCTAGGCTACTAGAGGGGCAGCATCGATACAATATACCACAAGTGTTCCAATTTGGCCATCACATCATTATAGAGCTAGCCCGAACTCGAAATCACACTCACCCTGTAGATTTTGGTTTATTCTTGCCTCAAAAACGATGTACGGTAGCACAGTAGGGCTATGGCGTGAAGAGGGGGGGCTGCTATGCCGCACCCATGCGGTCCACAAACTTCCCCGACCGCGAAACTATCGGATGAGCACCTCTCTAAGTATGGCGTACAGTACGTGTACATACCGGTACATTAGGACTGTTTTATTTTTATTCCTGCCTCTATCCTTGTTTGGACCATATGGTAGAGAGGCAGATTCACGTTCATCCCTTCACATATAATCACTCGTTATCACCCACTTATAATACGGCGTGCAAAGCTTGAAGTGTACAATGCATCCAGCAAAGCAGGAACCGTACTTGCTGATAATGGTTTCTGCAGTACCTTTGGCTGCGCAAGAGATGGCAGCCTACGATATATTACCACAGGACAGCTTGGTCAACGCCGGCATGTGACAATGGATGACTTACCTGACGAGAACAACTGTGAAAGAGCTCTTATGCCATAGTCCACTTCACTTGGGCGGTGGAGGATAGCTGCAATAATGGCCTTATCCTAACTACCGGTGTCATAGCTTCTGACCCCACAATTCAGCTTTTATATTTTGTGGGGCTACCGTGCTGTAAGAAAGTCGGGAACAAATGAAGCCCAACGTTTTTCTTCCTTTCGATAAGACGGTCTCAATAAAATTGGGTATGCCGTTTTTACGGACGTTGAGGGGGGGGGGGGTGTGTGCAACGTTACTTTTGACTATTACTCCCGAAGCCGAGATGCTAACTGCCGTTGTGTCGGGATCGAAGGATCTTGGTGATGGAAAGATATCCGTATTCGTGGCGCGCATTTTCCGCGCGTTCAAAAAATTTCTCCTTTAGCCTCAGCGGGTCGCAACAAGCTCGTCAACAACAACAACTCACGCTTCCGGAGCAATACGCTGTTACATTATCTATACATTGCCTTCCCTGATCTCGCGTATAGGCCAATCATCTTTGGTCTACTCGAGGAGGATAGGCTGCATCTGTTCCCTCTTGTCTACGATCTCAAAATTCGTCGCGCTGGCTGAACGGGAGAAAGTTGGGGAAACCCAAGGGGTTGCCTATGGATATTCCCCGCTGTCGTCACCTGGCCAGTCGCCGCTAGCCAGTCCAACCGGTACAGTCACTGGGAGACCGCTGCCTAAAACACCAGGCAAAGTTAGCTCCCCCTCTGGTGTTGCCAATGCCAGTGGAGATGGGTATTTCCCTACACCTCCGGGAGCCACCTCACCATCCTCACCATCCTCGCAATCACGCAAACCTTCTACCGCTTCCAACGCCCTGTCCACCCGCTCTTTCGAGTTTGCCCCTCATCGTTCTCCTCTTCAGAAGCTCGAGCTCGAGTTGAAACATATTAGCCAGGAGGAAACTGATGCGCCTCAACAACTAGGACGCTCCCTTAGCAAAAAGCAAGAAGAGCGCCTTCAGAGAAGTACGACTGTCACCTCAAGGCTTACAAGTCGAGGGGGCGCCACTGCGGGTAGCGCTTCTGCAAGGGGGCATCCTAAGATTGAAGAGGACGGTAACCAACACACCGAAACTGATACTAAGCACCATCATCATCGTCACAAAATCGCTGAGATGTTGGGACATCACTCGAAGAATAAGGATGGACTGGAAGAGAGGAAGAAGCAAGAGGGGAAGAAAAAACAGGATGAGAAGGGTGGTTACCACGATACTCCATCTCGGACAGACGAATTGGATGAACCCCAGACTGTTTGTCAGACTCCCCCTAAGAATCCGGCCCTAACCTCTGGAAGTGACCGTGCTGGTCGGAAAGGCGGTCGTCACAGTCACCATGGAAATCCGTTCCAGCACATTCGAAGGAAGGACGGTACTGCCGGGAGCCTCGGGGATGTCCGGATTACTCAGGCTCTTGGTGGAGAGGGCGTGTTTGACCCTCGGGTTGTGCATTTGACTTTGGAGGATGCGGAGCTCAATGATACAGCTGCACAGAGTAATGACACAGCTGAAGATAGTGACGGTATGGCCAATCTTTCTTATAAGGATCGTTTTTCTTCTATTCCTCCCCTATTTCCTGCTTCAGTGACATCCCCTTGACTTTCCCCCATATCCGTGATTTTTCGGGCTCTGCCCCTGCAAAAACATCTTCTTGAAGCTCTTGATACTACTTATCATTCTTCTATATCGACTTCCGATGTTTCTCACGATTGTTCTCATTCTTTCCTTAATTCCCCTTCAATCGATTATTTGGATGGGGCAGGTTTGCGTTCTCCCACGCAACCGTTGCCGGAGCTCCCCTTATACTACAAGAGCAAACAAAGAAGAAACATGAACTGATATTGTCTTACCTCGAGGCTATTTCTTCTCACCCAGTCCTAGTTCCTACATCATTCACTCCCCAGTTAAACATCAAGTGTGGACCTTTATTGCGGTACACAGGCCTGCGCAGAGATGGCACGTTTTCGGAGAATTGCACAGCAAAGGAGGAACGGGAAACCTGGCGTGGATCAGTGATGATTGTTACTACTGATGATCTCTCGGATTACTCACCGCCCCCGGTTATCAGACTATTTGTGCAGCCTGCGTCTGAAGCAGAGATTGGGGAAACCAATTGTGATACATCAGCAGAGGCGGCAACAGTGTCTGCGACTGGAGAGCGCCTCGCCGCTAGGCCAGCTGAGGAGCTCCCTTCAAAGAAGGACATGTCTCGTGATGACCTATTGAGAAACGTTGCGACCACTCGTCAAGTGAATGATGGCGAGAAACTGGGAAAGTATAAGGAAGCCGAAGCTACGAAACTACACGCCGAGAGGGGGGTAACATTTTGGAGGTTCATTATTGAGGTCGAATTGGGTGACGAACAAGCCAGGATTGCGTACCGTATCAATCATGGCCCATCAATCGCATTTTGGGTACCTGCTCGGGGACAGACTATGAATATAATGTTCCACAGTTGTAACGGATTTAGTTTGAGCGTTAACCCAGATGACTTTTGTGGACCGGATCCTCTTTGGAGGGATGTTCTCCGGGAGCATCAGGAGAAGCCGTTTCACGTGATGCTCGGGGGTGGAGATCAGAGTAAGTTATTAGACCCTTGGAGAAGAGCTTCAGACTTGGGGTTCGCCCAACCGGTATCTGTATTTTTGGCCTCCGTATCGGTGCTGACACGATTCTCTATAAGTTTACAACGATGCTGTGTCTAAAAAGACGGAACATTTCAAAGCATGGCTAGCAATAAAGACACCGTTTATCAAGTCTACACACGAATTCACACCGGAAATGGCCAACGAGCTCGAGGATTTCTACCTGGAACGATATAGTAAGAGTCTTTCGCAAATTGTCCTTTTTTGACCCTCGATCTAATTCCTTATCAGGCATGTGGTTTTCCCAGGGTCTTTTTGGAGTAGCTAATGCACAGATCCCAATGGTAAATATTTGGGATGATCACGATATTATCGATGGATTCGGTTCCTATCCCCACCATTTTAATTGCTGCCCGGTATTCGCTGGGCTTGGTGCGGTTGCTTTTAAGTACTATATGCTCTTCCAACACCAGAGCATAGTAGACGAAAAAGAAGAGCATGAGCCGAGTTGGGTTTTGGGGTGCGCTCCAGGTCCTTATATCGCAGAGCTTAGCAGAAGCTGTTTCATGTTTCTTGGAAGAAAGGTCGCATTCTTGGGGTTGGACTGTCGAACCGAGCGGATGGTATGATCAGACAGTCTGTCATCGCAGATCATTGACTAACTTTTGATAAAGCGGAACCTCGTGCTGTCATCAAAGAGTTACGATCTGGTATTTGAACGACTGACTAAGGAAGTTGTTGCTGGGGAAACCAAGCATTTGATTGTCCTTCTAGGAGTTCCGATTGCATATCCACGACTCGTGTGGCTAGAGAATATCCTGACGTCAAGGCTTATGGATCCAATAAAGGCTCTCGGGCGTATGGGGTATCTCGGTGGATTCCTCAACAGCTTTGATGGTGGTGTTGAGCTTCTTGATGATCTCGATGACCATTGGACGGCCAAAAGCCATAAAGCCGAAAGGAACCAGGTCTGTTTTCATTGATATCTGTTACAAGGGCGATCCTGATTGTCTAACTCTGGCTTAGTTTATTGAAAGGCTTCAAGAGTTTGCTGCTGAGAAGTCCGTACGAGTTACGATCCTTGGGTAAGTTTTTTCGACTGGAGTCGTCGGTTTGGCGGGGGGTTGGATGCTTACGAGCGATAGTGGTGACGTCCATCTTGCCGGAATTGGCCAATTTTATTCAAATCCTAAACTCCATATTCCTCGGGAAAATGACCACCGGTACATGCCGAATGTCATTTCCTCCGCAATTGTGAACACTCCACCACCTAATGGTAAGCCGCCCGAGCCTATTATAGACGGTAGAGTCTAAGCATGTGGTAATACAGCAATGGCGGATGTTCTCAACAAGCGAAACAGAGTTCACCACTTCAACCTCGAAACTGATGAAGACATGTGCCCTATCTTTAATACGGACGTCGATGGCAAGCCCCGAAACAACAAACGTCTTCTACCAAGTATGCCTCCTCGCCCCCTATTAGCCCTCCTGAACAAATGCACTAATAATCTCTAGGGCGTAACTACGCCATAATCCGCGAGTACTCTGCCGCCGAAGCCCCGCTCAGTGAGACCTCTCAACCGCCCGTCAAACGCTCAACCTTCTCCAAGCTCAAAAAGGCCACCTTCGGCACCAACAAGCTCAACAAGTCGGGCACACTGTCGAACGTAGCGGTAGCAGGCATAGGCGGTGCAAACACGAGCAGTCCGGAAGTCGCTGCTGGTCGGCTTGGTGGGGATGTGCTGGACGTGGTGTTGAGAATGGAGGTTGACCAGAAGGATCCTGCGGGCGATACGAAGCCGTATAGGCTTCTTGTACCGGCGCTGAGGTATGAGAGAGATGCGGCGGATGGGGGTCTGCATGACGGGAGCGGGGGAGGGTGGATTTGAGAGAAGGCGCCCTTTGATTGATTCTAGTAGTAGGAGGGGAAAAGTATGCGGGCTGGCAGGTGGTAAACTGCTTGTGCTTTTACTCTCTTTCTTTCCTTTCCTCTTATTTTCGCATGGGATATCTATTTTTTTTCCACCTGGTTTTGCTACGACAGTACTATAGTATTATTCGCCTCTGGCAACTTTATTGCTTAATAAGCCTCACAAAAAAGGCTGGCTGAGGGGAAGTGAGGGAGAGAAGTAAACGTTGATGGATGTGTCCTTAATGTCTCTTTTTGTTGTGTCTTTGTTGTGCTGTACGATTATCATACCATGGTTGAGAAGGTGTGTTTTGGGTGGATGGGTAGGTAATATTGGCGTGAACGGGCTCGACGACTGGAGGGTGGGAAGGATGGTGGGGTGGTGGGAAAGTGGTAATGGTAATTGGAATGATACATGTTGGACTAGCTTGGGTTTTACTAGTGTAGTAAAGTAGAATAGCAGTTTGGTTGTTGGGGACGATGAACTTGTACTATTTAGGAGAGTGGAAGGATCGATGGGGTGGATGGGTGGATGGATGATAGGTGGATAGTGGGGCGAGTGAGGGGCAATGATGATTCTTGGATCTACTGTACGGTGCAGTATGGTGTGTTTAATCACTATGGTTTAGGGGTCTACGATGTAGAAAGGCGGGGAGGTGGTGCATAGTAGGTGTAGGTTGGTATACCGGTACTGGTATTGAAGATGGTAAAAGGCGTGATCTGGCTATGATAACTAGGCAAAACAGGCTACACATCTCCACCCAACCCACAATTGAATGTTTCAAGCACACATCTGGTCTTGCTCCTAATGGAAAATATAATTACTTCACGACTTGACAAAAATATCCCGGTGTGAAAATAGTTCTTAGATGCGACCCGATATTCTCTCCCTATTCTCCTCCCTATCCCTTTCTCTCTCTATCTCTCTCTCTCTACCCTCCACTACCTCACTGACAACCCAACCATCCTAATGACACGCAACACTCTTCGCAGCCCCGGACCCTCCCCAAATAACGTACCCAATCGCTGACCCGACGGCAACGGAAATCATGACCCAACCATTATATGTCATAAATAGCAACCTGTTCCCTCATTAGCCCCTATCATCCCCCTTCCCCTTCCCCTCCCCTCCCCTCCCAGCAGGGTAAAACTCACATAATGAAAAAGCTGTAAAAAACCTGCACCCCATAAAACACCGCCTTCCCAATCCTTCCATTCCTCCTCCTCCTCCTCTCAACTTCACCAGCACCCGCAACTGTACCGGCACGTCCTGGAAGTAATGAGCTCGTTTCTTCACCTTTTTTTGGTTGTCACATCACGTCACCGATCGTTCCCGGCTAGACCGAAGTAGAGGTGGGGTGGGGTGGGGGGAGAAGAAAGGGGGGGAAGTTACTTATTGATTGCGCCCCATCTACACGAGCTTCATATCGCCTTGCAAGGTTACGAACGAACTCATAGCCGGCGGAAAGCGCGACCACGGCTAGCAGAGAGAGGATTAACGTTGTGGTGTTGCGAACGTGCCAGCTGCGGAATACTAGGCAGAGGTCTTTGGTTGACCAGGTGAAGAGCCTGTGGTTTGTTTTGTTAGCTGCTGGTACTGGAGTGGAATGGGGCGGAGAGAGGAGGAGGCGTACATGCTCATTTGACACCTGTGTACTTCCGGAGTTGCGTGAATGTCGTGGTTTGCGGAAGAGTGCATCATGTGTGCATGGTGGTCGTGGGTTGAGTGATCCATTTTCGTTTTTTTTTTTTCGCGTTCGTGAGGTATTGTATAGATGAATGAATATGTGATAGTTGTTGTTGTTGTCGCTTGAAGGATAGAAGCTGGAAGAGGGGGAGAGAGTATGGGACTCGAAGTGGTAAGTTAACTTATAAGTGGAGAGGGAGAGAGATCGAGATTGCCAGGGATGTTTGTAATAGATATGGTGCTACACTTTTGATAAGATGCGAGTGGCCGTGACGAGCGCGCAATAAGTTACGTGAGAAATGCGCGCAAAGGGACTCACTCAAGGGATCACGGTCCCCCGGACTCGGTACGAGTCTGGGCAGTGGGCATCTCAAAACTCGAATAATTGGGCCGTGCGCTGAGCAGTCGTCTAAATAAGGCGTGACACAGGGAGAAGCGGGTGTCCTAGAAATATTTCTAGAGTAAGTATGATAAGTATAATAAATCAAAAACATTTGATGTCACTCACCTAACGTCTTTCTGAACTTCAGCTAATTATTGAAGGATCATGGCCTCTTGGAAAAACGTAAACGAGTGGAAATGCTTTCTACATAATATGAACAAAAGAAGGGAACAAAAAGGATACAAGCAACAAGATACGAAGTCAAATTCCCAATAAATAAATAAATTACATATTTAGCCCCAAAATGGCATCACAACTACTAATATACGGCCATAAGCATCTCCAACTATACTCGTACAGTACTTATGGTTATCACGGGCATTGCGCTCTCTCCATGGACTCGCTGTGGAAAATTGCTCCTCTGCTGCATATAGGTAGGCACTCTGATGTCTGGATAAGGCTTTCATCCAAATTTACAGTACATCCTTTGAAGGAAAACAACGTGAAAAACAACTTTCATGCCTAAAGTCTTTTTTTCTAACGTTATGAGAAGCGTCCAGCCCTTTAATCCGCCTGGGCTAATTTTTGCAGGCAGAGTTAAAGGGCCGACTCATTTCTCATTATGAACTGTTTCCCAAAAAGAAATCGCTCGAATTCAAATCGCATGATAGCTCTTTTTGCTACATAACCTTCCAACCTTTCTCAATTTTCTCGCCGGTGATCCTATTTAAACGCATGAGCACGTCGTGTACAAATGATTGATATGTCCACAAATGTGAAAGTATAGGAATCGGTCAATGTTGCGATCGAGGATAATCAAGACGAGACCGGGACCGCGCCGTGCCAGTGACGCCAGCGCGGGTTGAGAAAAGATTGTTATCAACTGTGGGGTAGAAATTGGTGGCTCCGAATTTACCTAGTACTATGATGTTATACGCAATACTAGTGTTGACAAGCTGTGAGGTTAGCTCATTGGTGATAGACAGTTTGTGTGATATGCATTGACGCTCTAAACGAATGCGAGAACAATAAATTTATTGTTCTAATTACACGTTTGAATTTTTTTTCTTTTCTTCCAGAGTCTCGTTTAAGCACCGCCCGCCTAGCTAACGAGCACTTGGGGGCCCTGCCTTGGGAGGCTATGGAACCAAAGGTCCGGGGTCTGCAGCTTGGGGAGGCGGCTTTTTTTTCGAAATGCAAATTCGCGCGTAAGTATTCCTCGATGATGAACGCGACAACCTGTTATATTAGAAAAAAATAAAATAGAAGTAATTAGGTCAAGATTTTACGAACCAATCC
>Ga0307507_10003750_pt1 | contig 28552 bp, 7 predicted proteins | sample 7_EM_MG_FD_207223 | JGI IMG/M metagenome (GOLD analysis project Ga0307507, IMG submission 207223) | Populus trichocarpa ectomycorrhiza microbial communities from riparian zone in the Pacific Northwest, United States - 7_EM | ecosystem: Host-associated > Plants > Roots > Unclassified | place... | reverse complement strand
GGTGTAGACAATAAGGGGTAATAGATTGAGTTATTTGACCGAGTCAGTGACCGAGTCGGTGAGCGAGTCAATATGCAGGCGAGTCAGATTGGCATTCTGGCGGTGTATGGGTAGTCGGTTACACTAACCCTTTAGTTTTTAGGCTAAACACTATATTTACCTAGAATTGCTATAGTCCTTATTTGTTTCTTAAAATCTTAGCTTCCTACTAACGTTCTTATTTATTCCCTAAACTTATAGTTCTTAAACTTGCGTTCTATACTTATTTATTTATTACTAAACTAAGTTACTGCTCTTTTCTATTAGTTTTTATCTATTATAGGTTCTTAAGCTATTCTTATTGCGTCCTATAAGTCTAAAGCCCTTCTTATCTCTTCTTAAGAATCTTAAACCTATAGCTTTTTACCTTTTATAAGTAGTAAGCTAGCACTAGCAGTTATCTACTTACTTAATTATCTCTAGATATTACTCCTTCCATCTTATAAAGCGATAGATATTATATTTAATGGTGTTATAATACCTGTTACTAATCCGTGTTCTATAGTAGTTTTAGTCTCTACTTCTATTACGTTATTAAGGTATAAGTGCTCCTAGTTAGCCTTATTTTCTTCCTTATCGCTATTAATTAATAAGTACTCCAACTCTATTATTATTATTACTAATCTTTATTTATATATTACTTTAATATCTTAATCTAGCTTATAGAGTTAATCCTATTCTTTATCTAACTCTATAGTTCCTTTAAGTCCTCTTAACTCTGGCTCTTACAGCTAATAGCTTACGCTATACTTAGCGTCTTAATAAATTTAGTATGCATTATTATAACAAAACGCAAAGTGCTTAATTGAATACTCCTTAGTCCCGCGCAACATCCCTATATCCGCGTTATTATACTTTAATAACCTAGTGCCCTTTACTATATAGTTACTCTAACCACCTCTATAGTCTCTAGCAAAATAACCTTATTTTCCGCAATTTATATAAGCTCTATCTTTAAACTATCTTTCTTATTATAGAGTCCGCCTAAATATCTTCTACTATTAAGATACCTAGTTTAGCCTCTACTCCTTAGTTCTATAATTACTTAATCCTTAACCTCTAGGTTTCTATAGTTTCTTTATCTATCTCTTAGATTCTTTAGTACCGCTTAGGTCTATTAACTCTACACCATTCCATAGTTTTTAGCTCTATATTTATTAATATATACTTTATACCTTATATAACTATAGAACTCTATCTTGCCCTTTCTTAGCTTATTCCCTTTAATAGATCCTATTATTAATATTTATCACTTAATCTATTAACTCCCTTAAAGTATCCGCATCTTCTATTAAGATAATTACGTCCTAGACTTTAGCCTTAAGTCCCTATTTATACTATACTATAAGCACCCTATTATTCCATTTAACCTATATAGCTAGTATTTAAAACTGCATTATATACTCTATTACTAAGGTTTATTATACTAGGTTCTAAAGCTTTTATTTTACTATAGTTATTACCTCTAGGTTTCCGAATATCTGTATTAACCATTCTATAAACCCGTTCTAACTGGCAAATATATACTATATATCTTAGTTAGTAGTTATTATGCCATTGGCCTATATCTCGGTAAGATAAGGTTTAAACCACTTAAGTGCTCTTCCTATTAGGAACAATCCTATATACACCACTTAGTCCAATAATGTTGCTAACTTTACTCCTTTCTATATAACCTTAAAATGTATCTGCATAAGGAACCCTTTAAGTTTCAACTTCTCTCCCAAGAACCGTTTAATTAAAGGTAACTTAATCTTTACTGCTTTAATTCCATTAATGCGTTCCTTAAGTATCCTACTATTATTCTATAAGTAATTAACCATTTCCTATAACTAACCTCGCGTAATTAACTAAGAATCCGCCTCTATTATACTGGTATCTCCTCCTGTGCCTAAGGTCGTAGCTACCGTTAATGGCGTCATAACTAGTGCTTTAGGTGGCATATTATTCGACCTTATTTAATACTATAACCTTAATAGTAAATATATAACGGAACCTTGTAGCAGTAACTACGATGGGTCCTGTCAATAGGCTAGGTATATAGGTAAGAATAATTTAACAACGTAATAACAACTAGTAAAGTGGTTGCCTAATAGATTAACTTTAATTATATTCTAAGATTCACTACAAGAAGAGAACTATCTACGGTAGGGACTAAGGTCCTTTAAATACATAACCATACTCCTAAGAAATCCTCCCTTATACGTAAGGTACGTATTATACGTACTATACGTAGACGTATACTGCGTACACTACGTACACTGCGTATAACGTTATGTGACTCGCTTACCATTCTTCGTTATATAGTTCCACGGGCTCTATCCTAGACCGTGCCCGTATCAACCAACTAGCTTCTTCCGACTCTTCTCTAAGTAGTCGTAATATCGTACTTAAGCTATCCGTAACACTACATCGCGAATAAAAAGAAAAAATAGGCAAGAAGTTCGTTCTATATTAGGAACCTAATAAGAAGAAGTTAGGTAGCAAGAGCAGGAAGAAAAAACCTAGCAGTAACTCCTTAGACGATAACAATGCTCGCAATAACTTAGACAATGGCGATGCTTATACGTTTGCAAAGAAAGAGTTAGGGTACCTTTGCGTATACCTAAACAGGAAGAATTAATTACTAATTAAGTAGAAAGAAATACTGTTTAATACTAAAGCTAAAACCTATATTGCCAAATTAATTAATGACTTTAATACTGGTACGTATATACCAGTATCTCTACTATTAATTAACACAGCAAGTGGAGAAGCTACGCCGCTTAGCTTTAGCAAGAGGACGATTATCTATACTATAGATATAGGAGAGACGCATACGCTAAACCTTAGCAAGGTGCAGTACCTACTAAACTATGGCATTAATATCTTTGGAGCTAGAAAGCTCCTAAATAGGGGTAATATTTAAATTAAAGATAGAAACCTTATAGTTAATAAAGAAAGCCTTAGCATATTCCAATTTAACGAAGATATAATAATTATTAAAGTACCCCGTATATATGCATTCCCTATAGTCACACAAAAGAAGCCATTAAAGATATCGATTTAACTCTAATATCATTACTTTAGCTACCTTGGCCTTAAGAATATACAGAAGACCTCTAAATTAGTTAAAGGCATAACCCTTAAGAAGGAAGAGCTAAGCGCTATATAATAGGAGGATAAAGACTTAAGGCTCTATAACCCATATAAGAAAGGAAAAGCCATAAGGCATATACAAAAACACGCTAAAACGCGAAATCTGCGGGTGTTTAACAAAGTATATATTAACGTGGTAATTAGTACTATTAACTTAAATATTAGTAGCCAGAGGAACTGTAGAATGTCCATATTAATTATCGCGGTTTATATACGCTTGTAAAGAATACTAATTGTTTGTTTAGAAGTACCGTCTTACTCTAGGTTATACGGTGTAGTAAGCTCTACTACTTGCCCTAGATTATCTGCAAGCTTAGCTAGCTTCTTTAGGCTGTATTCTTTACCCCCGTCTATACGCTATTTTTTAATAACTTTTCTAAATTAAGTCTTTATTATCTTTTAGTATTTAACTAGAGCGTTATATATACTATTCTTTAACTTATGGAAGTAAGCCTACCAAACTAAGGTTACCCTCTTAGTAAATATTATAGTATACTTCTTCTTTCTAATGCCTTGAGGGGTGATTATTACCAATTAAATAGCTACCTCTTTGTTAAAGGGCAAGACCCCATATAAAGCCTTTACGGACGAGTTTTACCTAAATTAAGATAATAAACCATCCGTAGCTTATCTATAGGTACTTAGCTATAAGACATATATCCAAATACTAAAGAAGCGCCAAATTATTAGCTAGAAGGTTGCCGTATAGGCTAAGGTAGAAATTCTTATAGGCTATAAAGGCAGCCATATCTTTAAGGTATATGTACCTTTTATTACAGACAGCTTAAGTACGATGTTACAACTACTTGGAGAAGAGTTGGCAGAAACTAGTTGGTTAATATAGGCATAGTCCAGGATGGATTCGGTGGAACCATATAACGAGGAATGGTAGCCGAGGTTACGTAATATAATCTATGTAATCTATGTAATCTGTATAATCTATATAATCTATAATAAAGTAGACAGAGTATACGTACCTTACGGAGCGAAGGGGTTTCTTAGGCGTATAGTTGTATATTTAAAGGACCACAGTCCCTACCCAGATAGTTCTCTCTTTATAGTAAATCTTAGAATACAATTAGAGTTAATCTGTTAGGCAACTACTCCCCCAGTTATTATTACGTTGTTGACTTCTTGTTTACCTATATACCTAGCCTAATAATAGGACCTACCGTAGTTCTTACTATAAGGTTCCATTACATATTTACTACCTAGTTATAGTATTAACAAAATCAAATAATATGCCACCTAAAGCACCAGTCGCGATACCATTAACGGCAATAACTACCTTAGGATCAGGAGACACCAGTATAGTAGATATAGACTTACAAGTGGTTACGAGAGGTTAGTTATAGGAAATGGTTAATTGCTTATTAGATAATAATAGGATACTTAAGGAACGCATTAATGGAATTAGAGTAGTAAAGGTTAAGTTACTATTAATCGAACAATTCTTAGGAGAAAGGTTAAAACTTAAAGGATTCCTTATATAAATGCACTTTAAGGTTATACAGGAAGGAGTAAAGTTAGCAACACCTATAGATTAAGTGGTGTATGTAGGGTTATTCTTAACCAGAAGAGCACTAGAATGGTTTAAACCTTACCTTATAGAAATATAGGTTATTAGTATAATAACTACTAACTAAGACGTATAATTTATATTTACTAGTTAGAACAGGCTCGCGGAAAGACTAATATAGATATTTAGAGACCTAGAAGTATTAACTATAGCAAAACAAAAGCTTTAAAACTTGGTATAATGTTCTTTAGTAATTAAGTACACAATACAGTTTTAGATACTTATAATGTAGGTTAAGTAAAATAATAAGGCGCTTATAGCATAGTATAAATAGGGACTTAAGGCTAAAGTCTAGGACGCAATTATCCTAATAGAAGATACGGAAAGTCTATAAGACTTAATAGATTAGTTAATAAAGATTAATAATAGGATCTATTAAAGGGAACAAGCTAAGAAAGGGTAAGATAGAGTTCTATAGTTATATAAGGCGTAAAGTACGCATTAGTAAATATAAAGCTAAAAACTATAAAATAGCGTAGAGCTAATAGACCTAAGCGGTACTAAAGAGTCTAAGAGATAAATAAAGAAACTATAGAAACCTAGAGGTTAAGGATTAAGTAATTATAGAACTAAGGAGCAAAGGCTAAACCAGGGATCTTAGTAGTAGAAGATATTTAGGCGGACTCTATAATAAGAGAAATGGTTTAAAGATAGAGCTTATATAAATTATAGAAAATAAGGTTATTTTGCTAGAGACTATAAAGGTAGTTAGAGTAACTATATAGTAAAAGGCACTAGGTTGTTAGAGTATAATAATATAAATATAGGGATATTGCGCGGGACTAAAGAGTGTTTAGTTAAGCACTTTATGTTTTATTATAATAACGCGTGCCAAATTTATAAAGACGCTAAGTATAGCGTAAGCTATTGGCCGTAAGAGCTAGAGTTAAGAAGGCTTAAAGGAACTAAAGAGTTAGATAAAGAATAAGATCAACTCTATAAGCTAGATTAAGATGTTAAGGTAATATATAGATAAAGATTAGCAACAATAACAATAGAGTTAGAGTACTTATTAATTAGTAGTAATAAGGAAGAAAATAAGGCTAACTAGGAGCATTTATACCTTAGTAACGCAATAAAAGTAGAGACTAAAACTACTATAGAACGCGGATTAGTAACGGGTATTATAATACCATTAGATATAGTATCTATTGCTTTATAAAATGGAAGGAGTAATATCTAGAGATAATTAAGTAAGTAGATAACTACTAGTGCTAGCTTACCACTTATAAAAGGTAAAAGGCTATAGGTTTAAGATTTTTAAGAAGAGATAAGAAAAGCTCTAGACTTATAAAACGCAATAAGGATAGCTTAGGAACCCATAATAAGCAAAAACTAATAGGAAAGAGCAGCAACTTAGTTTAATAATAAACAAATAAGTATAAAACGCAAGTTTAAGAACCATAAGTTCGGGGAATAAGTAAGAACATTAGTAGGAAACTAAGATTTTGAGAAATAAATAAGGACCACAGCAGTTCTAGGTAAATATGGTATTCAGCCTAAAAATTAAAAAGTTAATATTAAGATTAAGAAGTAAGGTGACTTTAAGGATCTAGCTAAAAGACGCAGAAAATAAGAAACTATAGATAAGTTTAGGTAAAGAATTATTATATAGTAAAAGCAAAAGCTAGATAAGAGGTTAGCTATACTAGGTTATATAAGAGATAGAGCACCTATATAAAGAGTTACTAATAGGCCTAGTGCAGGGACACCTAGAGTAAAGTAGTTAGATAAACTGGAATAAGAAGAAGATCTAGATATTCTAGTTAGGTTTAAAAAAAGACATACTAAAGGATATCATAACATAGTAATAATAAGGTACTTTCTTATAGACAGACTATATACACTAAACCAGTTATACGGAAAGTGGTATAGGTAATAACACAACAATAAATAGAAAGACTTTTATATATAGCTAGACAAAAAAGTTGTCTAAGACCAACCTATTACGGAAAAACATATAAGTCATATTAAAGGAGCATTAATTATAACGTTAAGGAACCTAGAAAAAGAATCTAGGAACTAAAGAGGAGAATAATAAATCTTAGTACCTATAGTAGAAGTACCAGTGGTTAGGTTAACTAGGTATTGGTTTAAACTTAAGAATAAAGATAAGTTAAGAGTTAACCTAAGTTACCTAGCGCATTATACATTATTGTGGATAGCTTATATAGATAATATATATAATATATATAGGGCACTAAAAGATAAAAACCGGAAGTACCTAGTAAGGATATATTAGGCACTAGAGGAAAACCAGTTTAGAAATACTAAGTATATATATAGATAGCACCTAGTAGAAGTACAGAGTTAAGGAGACCTAATACTTTAACTTAAAAGATTCCTTACGGAAGAATGCCTAGATAGATAATAGTGGTAGAACTACCTAGAGAACACTTATCTATGGTATATAGAGGAAAAGAAATAAACTAAGTATTGGCTAAGAGTAGACTAAGTATAGATAGGATCTAGCAGCTAATAGTTAAGAAAAGGGGAGGCCTATAGAACTAGAGGAAACTAGTAGTAGAGCTTTAGACCCTTAAAGAAATCTAAGGACGATACCTAAACTTATAAGTTAAGTGGCAAGATTAGCAGTTTAAAGCACTAGTAGATAGTGGAGTAATAAGAAACTATGTGTTACTAGTAGCAGTAGAAAGGATAGGATTAGTATATAGATAAAAGGAACACCTATATCCACTTATAACAATTTTAGGAGATTAGATAGCCTATAAAGGAGGCATTATTAATCTTAAAATAGGACCTATTTAGTTAACTATTAAAGGGAGACTAGTTAGAATGTCTTTTAATATTTTACTATTAGGGAAAGATAAGGCGATACTAGGGATGCCTTAGTTATAGAAATATAATCCAAAGATCGATTAGGTTATAGGTTAGGTTAATATTAAAGATATTTAATAACGTAAGATGCGACAGCAAACTAAGTTAGTATAGTACTAAGTTAGAGCGATATACAAAGAGACTAAGCGAGGCTTAAGTTATATACTAAAGAGATACTATAAGTATGGTAAAAAGTTATAGTTACTAGAGAGTAAAAAGCTGTTAGAATATATAGTATAGGACTATAAGATAGAATTAGAAGAGGGAATAGGTCTAAAGTTCTTTCTAATCTATAAGCTTACTAAAACAGAGTTAGGAGCGCTTAAGGAGTTTGTCTAAGAGAACTTACGAAAGGGATATATTAGACTATTGTAGTTATTAGCAGAATATCCAGTACTGTTTATTCTAAAGAAAAACAGAAAACTTAGAATATGCATTAACTATAGATAGTTAAATAGCATTACTAGGAAGGATAGGTAACGTAAAGATCTTTACAAAGATAGATCTAAGGTAGGTATACCATTAGATTAAAATCAAGGAAGGCGATAAATAGAAAGTAGCCTTTAGGTTAAAGGAAGGACTATATAAGCTATTAGTTATGCAGTTTAGGCTTATAAACGCACTAGCAACGTTCTAAAAGCAAATTAATAGTATATTAGGGGAATACCTTAATAAATTTATTATGGTATACCTTAACGATATTATTATCTACTTAGAAAGTAAGAAAGAATACAAGGAATATATTAAGTAGGTCTTAAAGAGACTATAAGAAAAACAGATACTAGTAGCAATTAAGAAATGCGAGTTCTTTACAAAAAAGACCAATTTTATTAGATTTATTATTAAACTAGGAAAAATCAGTATGGACCTAAAGAAAGTTAAAGCTATAGTAAGTTAGCAAGAACTAGAAAACGTTATGTAGTTAAGATCGTTCCTAGGGTTTTGTAACTACTATAGGAGGTTTATAGCACAGTGGTTAAAAAGCATTAAGCCGTTTACACGGTTAATAAAGAAAGAGGAACTGTAGGTATAGGGAATAGAATAAAAGAAGTTATTTAAGGAACTTAAGGAGTTGTTTACCTAGGAACCAATCCTTAAGATCTACTAACTAAAGTTAGAGATAATTGTAGAGACAGATATATTAGACTTCGCATTAGGAGTATATTTGCTACAGAAGTACACAAACGCATAGCATCCAGTGGCGTATTATAGTAGGAAAATAACACCACTAGAACTAAACTATAATATCTATAATAAGGAGTTGTTAGGTATAGTTACAGCATTAAAGGAATAGAGAGCATTCTTATAAGGCATAGAAAAACTATTTATAGTTAAAACGGACTATAAAAACCTTATAGGATTCCTAATAACAAAGGAACTTAACTAAAGACAGGTTAAATGGGCGGAAATGCTTGCGGAATACCATTTTAAGATTTAGTATACTAAGGGTACAGATAATGCACGAGTAGATGCTCTAAGTAGAAAAGCTAAACTATAAAGTAACGAAAAGCTATTATAGGGCATAAGCCGTATGGAGGGCTATAACCTATTAAGACACCAGAAAGACTATAGGAAGTTATATTATAGGACTTTATTATTAAGTTACTAAAGTCAAAAGATCCTATTATAAGGCAAGATTACGATGCGATCTTAGTAATAGTAGACAAGCTTATAAAGTAGGGATACTTATAGCGTGTATAGAAGAAATGTTAGTAGAGGATATCGCCAGAATCTATATTAAGGAAGTGTTTATAAGACACAAAGTACTAAGTAAGGTTATATTGGATAGAGATCTAAGATTTATAGCAGTATTCTAGGAGGTATTCTTAGCGGAATAAGGAGTTTGCGCAGCAACCTTAATAGCGTATTATTCGTAGACAGATGGACAGATAAAAAGGTTAAACTAGACACTAGAATAGTATCTAAGGCACTATATTAACTACGTACAGAATAATTGGGTATTATTATTACCAGTTATATAGTTTATATATAATGCAACACCACAAGAAGGAATGGGAACATTACTATTTAAGTGTCACGGCACTGACCTGACGCGTTGTTATGGCTACGCGTATGCATGAGCACGGACCTGACCCCTGAGCAACACGTATATATACCTGCCTCGTCTCCTGTACATAGATCCTTACACGACATCGTTTGTCAATAATACACAGTCACAGTTACCTCGTTGACCCTCTGCACGTACTGTGACATTAAGGCAAATTACGGGTATAAGCTAAGATCGTTATTATCGCCACGTTAAGCAAAGAAGATGAGTAGTATAGCTAAATAAAGAATGGAGACGTTAATAAATCTTTATATAGACCTTAAAGAAACAGCTAAACTAGTATAAGAGAGAATAAAAAGGTTCTATAATACTAAGAGATCTAAGGGACCAGATCTTAAGGAGGGAGATAAAGTATAGCTACTATATAAAAATTTTAAGAGTTAACAACTAAGCAAGAAGTTAGACTATGTTAGACTAGGACCTTTTAAAATTACGTAAAGAATTTTATTGGTTATATATAAGCTAAACCTACTAGCCAAAATAAGAATTTACCTTGTATAGTATATCGTAATACTAGAACTAGTATACGGGAATATTAAGTTACCAGTCTACGAGGCAGATATATATAGAGGGTAAAAAGAAGACAAATAGTAAGTTTTAAAGGTCATTGGTTACAAGGACGTAGATAACAAAACATAGTATAAAGTAAAATATATAGGCTATAGTAAGACTACCTAGGAACTACTAAGCAACCTAGAGAACGCTATAGGAAAGGTATAGGAGTATTAGAAGAAAGTAGGTTAGGGAGTATTAAAAAAGGATTGCTAAAGGACGAGTCACCTAAGGGGGACCCAAGAGGAGCAACTACTACGTTACTTGGAGTTGTTTCCTTTTCTAGAAGTTCCACTCGTTTATTACCTAGCTTAGACAGACCTTATTAAATAAGTTTCCACTCCTTAGAACGAACCTTTTTACAACCCTTTTTAAGACGGGTTAACTAAGCGAAGGCAGCCTACTAAACCTTAAAGGAGTAACGTTAAGCCTTAAGGGCTAGAGCAGTCTCTTCTAAAGACTGGTAGAGTTCGGCGCAAGCGGCGGCTAGCTTTAACTTAAGCTTCTTAGCGGCAGATTAAACGCGAGACCCTATAATAAGTTACTTAGGGAACTTAAAGACTATTAAGAGTTATAGGACGCGTATACTTAGCGTTAGAGATAGAGCGAATGTTACAGTACAATTAAACGTTTGCTTTGGTACACTCTAAGCAAGAGGAAGGTTATTAAGCAGTAGAACTCGCTAGCGCAATATAGACTAACCCCTCTTTCGCATAATAAGAATATAGAGATAGTATTATCTCACCTAGAGATAATATTGCAGTAATAGTGCGAGACTAATAAGCTGTAGAAGAAGAAGAAGAAGCTTTAGGTATAATAAGTAAAGATATTAACTAGATTAATTAAATGGACATTATACCTCTAGTAGACGACTTAGAGATATTAGGGATCTTTAAGGATAAAGATAAAGAGGAGGGAAATAGTATTACGGACAGCTTAAGTATAATGTTATAACTACTTAGAGAAGAGTTGGCGGAAGCTAGTTGGTTAATATAGGCACGGTCTAGGATAGATCTGGTGGAACTATATAACAAGGAATAGTAGCTAAGGTCATGTAATATAATCCGTATAATCTGTAACGGAGTAAATAGAGCATACATACCTCATGGAGCGAAGGGGTTTCTTAGGCGTATGGTTATATATTTAAAGGACCACAGTCCCTACCTAGATAGTTCTCTCTTCGTAGTAAATCTTAGAATACAATTAGAGTTAATCTATTAGGTAACCACTCCCCTAGTTATTATTATGTTGTTAACTTCTTGTTTACCTATATACCTAGCCTAATAACAGGACCCACCGTAGTTCTTACTACAAGGTTCCGTTACACCTTTAAGAAAAGGACCCGCTAAAAATAGGATCATACGATCCTTAAATATTAGATTTAATAAAGGAGGCTTAATTATAAAGCCCCTATTAGAAGACGATACTAATATTCTAGTACCTACTAGAAATAGGGGTAAAAGCACTAAGTGTCGGGAATTAGGCAAGCGGTCGTCACGTGACGCCGCGGCACTAGCGTGGCGAGGAGTCTTAAGCTCCTCGCCCTTCCTTATTCTAGAAAAAAAGCATATTAACCAACATCACTATAACCTACTCGAGTAGTCGTTATTGGTAAGTCACCCTATATGACCAACACTGATTAGTAGTTGAACATACAGTCAACCACAGAGCAGCTAGGTTATCAACAGAAGAGACAGTCTCGTGCAGGGGTTCCCAGCGATACTGTACTACCTTAGGCTTGCGGAAAACCAGTAATAGAAGTATTACTAAGTACTAGGAGATACCAAGTTGCGTCTATCACGCAGAACAATCGCGTTTATGAAGATTTGGTCGAGTACTTTAGGTCAGAAGTGTTACTAAACCTAGGGTCCCAAGTCAACGTCCAAAACGCGTCAACTACGCCTTAAATTGCCTACCTTTTGACAGCAAACCTACGAGATCCTACAAAGCCGAAAAATCCTACCTACCTTCGATATACGACACCCTGTCAATTCTACTCCTATTATGGCGTTAACCTACCTAAAGAAGTACGAGAACGACATTAACCCAGAGATATAGGACAAAGATATCAACCCTATAAACGCCAAGCAACAGAACCTAAACGGATTCTTACTATACTGCATAGCATAATACACAGACAGTGAATACAACAATACTGTGCTATGGTATTGTATAAAGGAGGACTTTATTAGATGGACAAAGGAAACATAGGCCCTTATAAAGAAGAATATTGTATAAGACTTCCATAACTTCCTTTAGGAGAACGGAGTATTTGTCCCTATAGATGGAGACACTATTAGAGATAATATTTAGGAGTAAGTTATTAACATAAAAGAAGAGCACAAATGGACTCCATAAGAGATTAAGCACCAACTATGTAATATAAAGAAGCTTAACTTACAATAGAATCCAAATAATACACTAATAGAGACACGTTCTAATTCCATTACTCCAGGCACAAGTTCTTACATGCCATATCTATTACTCCCACCAATTCAACCTATAACTTTAACTACTACCCCCCAAGAGCAAGCGCAAGACCCCCTTACTTCGCGATTTAATAACCTTTAAACTCTGCTATAGGAAGATTAGGTACCACGCTATGTTCTATTAAGCTCTATATCTCCACTGCAGCCTATAAAGCAATTCCCACCTTAATCTTTAATGCAATTTTAACGTGGCCTAATACCACTTAGAGGCACCTTAAAAATGCTTACAGAGCTTACGAAACTCTATTCGGACCAGGAGAAGAGGTTTGGCGGGGAACTATATAATATCCTTAATTCAAAGCTATGCATCTTCTACAACTATTGCTAGAAGGTTAGACTAGAACCTAACTAATATTATAACGCTTATTCCGTTATACTTAAGGGCCGCGCCAGTACCTTCTATTATAATCGTTTAGTAGGAAAAGGATATAATTTTAACCAAATAATATATAAGATAAGATGCTACTTTAAAACAAAAGAGAATAAGTAGCAGTATATATTAAAGTAGAGAGAGACTACCTTCCTAAAAATTATTGCTATAAACCCAAATGCCTCTCAACTTAACTGTCTTCAAAAGCTCTTTAATTAACTTTAGATAATTCAGTGTGGTTTATCCGAATTATATTAAGAGGACTTCAGCCTACACAATTAAGTTATTAGCGCATGCTAAGGTGTTAAAGAATACAACCTTACCCTTTTTAATCCTGCAAATACTTATAAAGGAGTATGTACTTAATTAAGATCCTCTATTAGCACCGCTCTGCGCTCTTAAGAAGTATAGCAATTTAACACTTAACCCTAACCTACTTTAATCAACCTGACCAACCAACATAATTATAACTGGACTAATTAAATATATAGTGGCCGGGGTAGGGGATACAGCAGAGGGTACGATTAACGTTAACTATAAAGCAATCGTGGAGGTCCTTATAGAGGTTTATCTTAAAACAATTAATAGAAGAAATGCTATATTTGTAAGAAGCCAAATTGCTAGTCAACTAGGCACCCTCTTAACAGACAAAAGGAGGCATATAATAAGTTTCGCCAGAGCGTACAAAACGTCGGAAATTGTAAGGTTACTACGGCCTACTTCTAAAGCTTCCTGGTTCAATATAAATGTGACGGCTCGAACCATTGAACAAATGTCTTAACGAAGACTTAAACAAATGCTTCTAACACGAAGCGAACGAATGCTGTATTACGAAGATATCAAGGTGAGGAGCAAGAGAAGTGGTGAGGCCACGTCTAAATACACAAGCCAAGCCCTAAGCGAACCCCTGACTAGGTGACGCGCCCCAGCGCCGTCACAATAAAGGCGAAGAAGATCTTAAGGGTAAGGTTAACAAGGCTGAACAGCTCCTTATAGATATAGAAATTAAGGACTACTCTCTCAACCAATACTTTACTAAGTATGGTAAGGTAAATAGCATATAAACCGTTGCTGTCCTTAACAACCAATCTACGCTCTATTCTATTACAAAGTTAGATATCTTTAACAAGCCAAAAGAAAGTTCCGCGTTCTCCTTTAACAATAGATACTTGGCGAACATCTTCTATGGTATTATGCCAGATACTAGAGCCACAGGAGTATCTACAGCAGGAGAACCTTAAGTTCGAGCTCTTTAGCAGCTTAATAGCTCTATTTAGATCAACCAATTAATGGTAGGCTAATATACAATTTGCTTTAGTAAGGGTACTATAATCTCTCTTGGCACAATTAAGGTCCAAACTCTGTTAGGATATATTACTTTCCATATTATTCCTGCGAATACCCTGTTTCTATTCTGCATTCAAGATATAGATAAGTTAGGCGTTAAGCTTAATAACCTTAAGAATATGCTTATTTAGGGAGATAATTGGGTGCCTGTTATACGCAAGTAGAATCACCCTTAGTTGCTCCTTTAACAGCCAGAAAGGAGCATTGCTTAGAGCCATTTAACTAAGTCAGAGTTACGTTAACTATACCGTCGCTTCAGTCACCTATTAGTTTATAGATTGCTTAGGGTTTTTTAGTAAATAGGTTATAAAGTCAAGGCTAAGACAATTAAGCATCTTATAAAGTACTACTATTACTGCTAAATAAACCAGAAGTCCCCTGGCCGATTTAAGTTTACCCTTAAAGATAACTATAACTTTAACTTCTGTATTATTATTAATATTATATATCTTAGCGGCAAGCTAGTACTCTAAGTTATTAACCTTTTAACCTCCTTCTAAGCCGCACGTTTTCTAAAGGATATGTTAGCTAGGAACATATGGGATACTCTTTAATTATACTAGATTAATATCTACCTAGGACCCCCTAATTAAGTTATTTATGATATAGAAAGGAACTTCTTATCTATAGAGTTTCGGCAATAGGCGAAGGCAATAAAAATTAAGGTTAAGGAAGTCCCTATTAAGGCATATAATAGTATTAGAAAAGTAGAACAATATTACACGCTATTATAATAAGCATATAAGATTATTTCTTTAGAACTAAAGGGCGCTAGTAAAGAGCTTATCTTACAGATAGCTGTTAAGGCTGTTAATAATTCCGCTAGCCTAAATAGGCTCATACCTATATTACTAGTCTTTAGCGCCTACCCTTAAATAACTAACAATTCTCCACTATCCCTATCTATTATGTAATAAGCGGAGGCTATTCATAAAGCAATAAAAGAGGTGCGATGTCTCTACGCTATACGCTAGGTTAACAACGCACTAGAAATAAGAAATGGCCTAAATACCTTAACTATACTTAATCTGCCACTCCAATCTAAGGTACGCATATGGCATAAAAAGGGAGGATAGTTAGGCCTATATAAACTCATTATAATTAATGGTTAGACTTATACTCTTTAGATGCCCTATAGACCCACTTAATTCCACTTAACCGTTGTTAAGCCCTACTACAGAAATAACAGTTCTGAGCCTTTGTAGGATGCCCTAGAGGATACCCTAGAGAAGAACTACAATCAATATACTCTAGAAGGCGACTATAATCCTAATACAATTATAGTAGATATACCGCAACCATAATGCGGTAGAGGTCGCCTAAAGGGATTATAAAATCGCTAACACCTTGTTAATTTCGAAGAGCAATTTATTACCGCTATTAAGGGTGGAGATAAGTTATTAATGGCCTTTATAACAGCTAAAGAGAAGGCTAACTTTAAGCTTACAAAACAGCTTTAAAAGGAAGGCCGTATTATAACTCTAGGAGCTCCTTTCTAAGTATCTAATAAGCAGAAGATCAACGGTTTTATTACAAGAGAAGTCTTTAAATTTAAAAAGTATAACCCTACCAAGTTTAATGGAGTTCGTATCTTTAAGTCAAAAATGGTTAATAAAATCAAGGGCAAAGCTACCAACACCCCATTTAAGAAGTTGAGACTGGTTATTTAAGGTTATAACAATAACGGTAAGGAAGTAATTTTTATGTAATCCCCTATAATTTAACAAGCTAGTCAGTAAGTTATTATTACGCTAGCTCCCTCCTTAATAAAGAATGGAATAGCAGTTTATTTATAAGATATTACTTAGGCCTATACCCAATTAGAGATGTGCCTTTAGCGCTTAATACTAGCATACCTTCTAGAGCAAATTCGCTACCAATATCCCAAAGATACAATTATGGTTGTACTTAAGCTATTATATAGAATCGCAGAGGCAGGAACTTATTAGTGGGCTACTTATAGCAAGCACTATAAAGAGAAGCTCTTAATAACTACTTCTATATTCAATCCCTGCTTCCTTATTATAACTATAGGAACTCTGTTTAGAATTATTGGCATACAAACCAATAATATAATTATCTTGGGAGACAACTAATTCTTAGCTCTTAAAGAAGATAAGCTAGTAAAGGCAAATCTTATAGTAAAGCTAAAGGAAAAGCTTAATTTAACCACACTATTACTCTTTAATAGATGCATCCTCTCCCTAAATAAGGATTCTATTGCTTTGCGCCAGAAGGGCCAAGGTAAGAAGATTAACGTTATTAATGTTAATTTTCTAAAGCAAGGATATATAGAGCAACGCGCTTGCGGAGCTTATATTGCTTCTATCTATCAACCCAAGGCTTTATTTAATCTCTCTATTGCCGCCTAATACTAGGAACCAACCAAGGATGACGTTCTTGCCCTAAATAAGCGTCTTTACTGGCAAATAAATTATCTTAATTAGGGACTACTCTATATACCTATTAACCTTCCTACCACTAAGCTCTTTGTATTTGTTAATAGATTATTTATAAATAATAAAGATTTTAGCTCCCAGCTAGGATATAAAATTATTATCACAAATAAATTTACTAGAGAGAATAACTTTATAATCCACAGCAACCTTATCTATTAGAGCTTAACTAAGAGCAAGCGCGTTACTTAAAGCGTTCTAGTATTAGAGATATATGGAATAGTTAACGGAGTTAATATAGCAATTACAATTAGAACTACCCTTAAGATAATTACAGATCGGCTCAAACTCCCTACTATTCCTATAATTGTGTGCACCAACTTATACTCCCTCTATAAGTGTTTAGTCAAGCTTAGTACCATAAAGGAGAAGCGTCTTATAATTAATATTATAGCACTTTAGCAATCCCATAAGTGTTAAAAACTCTTTAAGATCTAGTGGATTAATGGCCAAGATAACCTAGTAGATGCGATAACAAAGGCAAACCCAAACAAGGCACTAGAGACGTTCATTAACACAAATACTCTATATATATAAGTTAAAGGTTAGGTTAAAAGGGAGTAGGAGATATAGTAATTTAAAAGCAGCCAATTAGGATTTTCTATGCCCGGCATAGAAAATCGCTATTGGCTCGCTTATAACTAGCGCCTTGGCGGCCCTAATATGATATCCACCCGCAACTCTAAGTAAGAAAGCACCACGTGTTAAGAGGCAAATTTTAGGATAGCGAGACTTATATTACAATAGCAATAGTAAGTAAGGAGGATTAATATTTGTTACGCTAGTCAAGCAGTATTTGTATATAGATGGCAACCACAAAAGAAGAGTTGCCAGTGTTGGGAATTAGGCAAGCGGTCGTTACGTAACGCCGCAGCACTAGCGTGGCGAGGAGTCTTAAGCTCCTCGCCCTTCCTTATTCTAGAAAAAAAAGCATATTAACCAACATTACTGTAACCTACTTGAGTAGTCGTTATTGGTAAGTCACCCTATGTAACTAACACTAAGAATTAAAATCAATAAGATAATAACCTAATTTATTAGAGAGTTCCTAATATACTTAGAAACATTAAGTATTAACCCTAATTAGCACTTAAAAAGGCTATTACGCCAAAGCTTTAAATTAATAAGGATTTGGAGCAACTAGATATTAACTCTAATATTAAACCTAAATTAGAATATAATACTAAATTAATACTAAAGACTATTTAAGAGAGAGTTAAAATTAAAACAGTACCTAAATTAAGGGGTTAACCTAGAGGTTTAAAGAATAAGGTCTATATCCTAAACCTAGAGCTTAGTAGAGAAACTTAACAAGCCGCTTAATAATTAAAGCTAAAATTAAGCTTTAACTCTAAATTAAATATAGTATTCTATACTATATATACAGCTAGCCTAGTGTTGTCAATCTATAATAATCCTAAGATAGTTAAGAAGGTAAAGACGAGACCCAAATAGCTAGAATAGAAGAAGGCAATTAAGAAGGAGTATTAAGGCCTAGTTTGCAAAGGAACCTAAAAGCTTCTAAGACAATTAGAGCTGCTAAAGGGTATTAAGGTACTGCTAGGAAAGCTCGTTCTAAAGATAAAAAGGGATAGAGATAGCAAGATTCTAAAGCGGAAGGCAAGTGTTGGAATGTTAGTTATGTGACGTGGTTATAAGACCATGAAGCGAGGCTAGCTAACCTGACCTTGGAGCAACCCCTTACTTCTAGACAATTGAATAACTACCAACTTTAATACCGCATACGTATTATACAGTGATATTCGTGCCCATTGATAAAGCGAGTATACCGACACTAATTAGTAGACGTATAGATTAGGAAATACGCAATAAGCTAGAGCTTAAGAACCGTACTGGAAATAGTACACAGATCGCCTGGCCTTGTCTATTTTAGTTAAAGGAGAAAACTACATTACCCTTAAAGCTTGAGACCACGTATTAGCTTAACTGCTAACGCGTTAGATCGCCTAGAGAATTGTATCTTTATTTGGAGAAGATTACGACCTCCCTTAAGCTTAAGAGAATTTGTACTGGCCTTACAGCCAATATAATAGATCGCTGAGAGAATTGCAGTCTTGCTAAGAATACTTTATAGGCCTAACGGCTGTAAAGGATGTACATACCCAAATACCCTTACCTTGACACCCTTACCCTAACGACCTTAACCTTAACCTTAACCTTAACCTCGACCTTGACCTTAACCTTAAACTATAATATATACAAGGACTAGCACACTGCTTTACACAACAAGATGGATCCTAAATGGAAGGAGAGAATTACCAGACATGGTTATGGGATTAATATAATAACTGCCTTAGAGGAAGACCTGGAAGAATATATAGAAACAAAAATCTATAAGTATATATATAAGAACTTTACGGATTATATATTATAGTTACTATTCTAAAAAGAATTCGGAGGCTTTACTATTAAGGACTTTAGAAAGATACGCTTTATTACTAGAGTAAAGCCCCGTACTTACCTACTCTAAAGAGGAGTATATATCGCCACACACAGTAATAGATACCCACTCTATAAGGTTCTATATAATGTTCTTATAGAAGAGGAACCTCATAAATGGACAAATGAGGAAATTATAGGAGCTCTCAAGGAAGTCAGCCCTATAATTATAGTGGTATTACAAGAACAACTTAACTTGATATAAATAGCTCTGATATTGAATTAAGCTATAACCCCGTTAGTTATAGCCTCTTTAGTTCCTATAACCTCCCCCTATAGCCCACTACCTTTCCACACGGTGCTGACGCCTGTAAACTATTAACTACCTCTACTACCTCTAACGCCTATAATCCAGCCTATAGCTATAGCTATAACACCTAGAATATAAATACCTACCCCTATAACACCCTAATTAGCTGTTGTATCTATACCCTAGTAAACTGCACTAACTGCTACCTAATAGTAAGCTGCACCTACCTCTACCTAAGATTAACTACTTACTCTCCTTACTTAACTCCTATAGATGCAGAATTAGCAATTATTGCCTGCGGCAACTACCTTTACCCTCCCTCTAGTAACTGCTCCTATCCTACCTGGTCTTCCTCCTGCCTAGCATCTTTACCCTAGTACTGCTAATACCGACCCTGCTATGTACCTGCCTACGTATAGCAAAGAGGCAGCTACTATTGCTAAGATCTATATAGATGACCAGAAGTATAATGGAGTGAGTAATAGCTTTAACTTTAAGTTGACTATCTTCTATGATATCTGCAAGAGAGCTAGTCTACCTCCTAAAGGCTATATAACTGCATTCCTAACTATGCTAAAAGGACTTACTTAGGATTACTACTATAATAGCAGTCTTTTAACTAGATTATTTACTGAGGTATATAACTATATGCATTACTTCTTTAAAGGACTAGAGTACTATTAAAGAAACCTTACTAAATGGAACGCCACTGACTTCTAAGGAGTCATTAATAAGAACCCTAATAAGTAAATCTATTAGAGTTTCTAACTACTCCTTAATAAGCTCTTAAAACACCGCTATAGATTACACCTAGAGTTTTGTATAGACCTCTTCCTTATAAATAAGCTAGTTACCGCTTGCTAAAGAGTACTAGTATGCCATATTGCTATTTCTAACCCCTCTAAAGACCTCTCCTAGTTAATTAGCAAGTTGCAATCTTCTATAGTTGTATAGGAGAAGGAACACCCTTCCTAGGCCTTAATAAGACCGTCTTAAGGAGCCTACTTTATAGATTATATATACCGCCGTAATATCTATAACAACCGTAACCAAACCCGCTCCTATAGATAAAATACTGTTAGATCCCTAAAGGCTAAGTGCTATGTTTACTAAAAGGAGAGCTGCCGCTTATAGAAATATATAGAGGAGAAACGGAACCGTTCTAGAGATAAGTATAAAAGACGTTTTAATAATAATAAGGGCTGTAACGGTAACTTTAAAGAACGCTTTAGACAATACACTATCTACTATAAAGGAGACGATAATAATGAGTGTAATAAGACCTTTGAAGCTCTTATGCTAGATATAGACGCTAATAAAAACACTAATAATGACAACAGTGAGGAAGAATTAAAAGACCCTAACGGCTGCTACCTTATATTATTTGGGACTCTTACTATAGACGAAGTAACCTCTATAAGTGTAGAACTAGCTAATAAGGCGTACGCTTACTTACTTACTATAACCTCTATAGAACCTACTACGGAAACTGACCCGTTTAACTATAACACAACAACCGCTGCTTTATGCTATACTTCCACAGTATTTATGGGAATTATGATTGATATTAGTGCGTTAAAGAAGTCTATAGCTGGTTACGGACAATTCTAGGCACTATAGAACGCGGACTAATCTGTAAGACTTAATACCTCAACCAAAGGATAAGTTAACGTGTAGTTTGGCATTAAAATTGCTACCTCTATTGGAACTGCGGATGTTGTTACCCCTATAGGTAAGATACAGTTTTATATTGTCTATATGGATACCCCCTTCTTGCTCTGTTTAGCGGATATGGACAGACTCTAAATCTACTATAACAACCTTAGAAACGTTGTTATCACTTACACCAAAAAAGTGCCAGTAGTGTGATGGTTTGGCCACCCATTTCTCCTATGGAGCTTATTACTATAGTTATATTTATCTAAATCCTTTAACGCGAACCCCTGCTACTTAATAGATGTAGAGCTACGGCGCCTGCATTGCCAATTTAGATATCCCTTAGTTAAGAAATTGCAAAAGCTACTCTACTATGCTGGCTATAAAACTAATAGAATGGCCATTAAGTAACTAACCAAGTTCTGCTACTACTGTTAGAAGTTTAGCAAATTACTAGGCAGATTCCGCTTTACCCTATAAAATGATATTAATTTTAACTATAATATTATTGTTAATATTATATATATTAGCGGATTACCCCTCCTATATATTATTGATAAAGGAACGCGATTCTAAGCCGGCAGATAGCTATAAGACATTAGTGCTAAATATATATAGGACGTTCTATGGATATGCTGGATTGATACCTACCTAGGGCCACTAGACCTAATTACCCACGACGCCAGAAAGAACTTTGTTAGTAAGGAATTCAAGCAATACGCCACTATTATAGGAATTAGTATAAAGGGAGTACTAGTTAAAGCATATAACTCTATTGGAATAGTAGAGCGCTACTATAGTCTATTACGCCGAGCCTATTAGATTATTATGACTGAAATCCCTAAAATTGATAAGGAGATAGGACTCTAAATGGCGTTTAAAGTAATTAATGATTTAGCTGGCCCTAGAGGACTAGTTCCTATACTTCTAGTCTTTAGAGCCTACCCCTAAATAGTTAAATCTGATGCACCATCCCCCACGGTTATATAACGCGCTGCCGCAATTAAAAAGGCTATGGCAGAGATACAGAAGCTATGAGCTAAACGACAGATCGCCAACGCGCTAAATATGTGAAATAGACCTAATGCTAATATAATTTATGATCTCCCACTAAATTCGCCTGTTTTGGTCTAGAGAGAAGGAAACACTGGCCAAAGCGGCTATTAGGATGGGCTATTTACCTTACTTACTATTAAGGGTGAAACATGCACTGTTAAACTGTCTAGCGGACCTATAGCCTTTTGATCTATGGTTGTAAAACCCTACCTTTAAGCAACTGAATTGCAGGAGTAAATTGTTAGACTAGAATCGCCACCTAAACCTCTATTTAGGTTAGCCCTTTTTAAGACTATCTTAGAGAGACCTGCTAAAGCTTAGTAATAACCCCTAAAATAAGGCAGAGGACGCCCTTATAAATACCCTCTATTTATGGCTATGGCTGATATCACTATCTACCTATAGGATGATAGTTAATTTAGTACTTAATTTAGCGCCTCCTAATAGAAGGAGCTTACTGGTCTACTTAAAAAGGGAGTTTTTAAGATTATAAGACTTATGGATATACTATAAGGCGTATAACTCTTTAATTTGTGATTTATTAATGAGATTAAGAATAAGGGAACTAATAAGGCTTTTAAGAAATCCCAACTAGTTATGCAAGCTTATAATGACTTAGAAAAGGAACTGGTTCTTACCTAATTACTAACCATTTAATAAGTTAGCTAATAACTAATTCTCTATATTGCCGCCATAAAGCTTCCATAGGCATAACTTTACCTCCGAGATATTTTACAGGCCTATATATAATCAACCACCACACTAAATCGAGAATTCTACGTACGACCTCCGTATGAGCTGATTAAGCAACTTGGGATTGATAAGGCCTCTGTTTTAAAGGTTGTAAAACCACTTTACGGAGTACCAGAAGCTGGTAACCACTAGTTTAAGATATATTACTTATATTACATCTAATAGTTGCATATAGACCAGTCTATATATAACCCCTATCTCCTACAGAGCAACGAACCCTTTGGCATTGTAGGCCTATAAACCGATAATACTCTATTCCTGGTAGATAAGACCTTTATAAACGCAGAGCAAAACGAGCTGCATAAGGCCAAGTTTATAGCTAAAGAACGGGAATAACTTACCGTTGATACGCCTATTAAGTTTAACGGTGGAGTTATTTAGCTACTAACTAACGGGAGCATTATGCTTACTTAGGAACGACAATGCATAAACCTTAGTATGATTAGCACCAAGCTTGCTATGAGTATAGGATTAAGAGGAGCTATAAGAACCTTAACTCTAAAGAACTAGTATATCGCTTAACGCGCTAGAGGTGTATATATCGCTTTAGTTTGCTAGCTAGAAGCCTTATTTAATTTATTCTTTACCGCCTAGGTGATTAACCCTAATGAGGAAGATGTAAAACAGTTAAATAAGCGTCTAAACTGGCAAATTGAGAACGCTAATAGAGGCCTTAAGTTTGTTAAGTTAGATATTAAAACCCTATAGCTCCTAGTGTTTATGGACGCGTTGTTTGCTAATAATAAGGACCTCTCTTTGTAGATCGGCTACGTTATTGTACTAGCTGATGCTACAAAGAAGGCTAATATCGTCCATTGGAGCTTAGTTAAGTGTAAAAGAGTTACTTGGAGCGTACTAGCTTCTAAACTCTATGGTACGGCCTATGGCTTTGATATCGGCGTTGCGATTAAATCTATAGTAGATAAGATCCTATAAATCAACCTTCTACTTGTGCTTTGTACTGATTCTAAGTTCTTATATAACTGTTTAGTACGACTTGGAACTACCTAGGAAAAGCGCCTAATAATTGACGTAATGTGCCTCTGGCAAGCCTATGAACGGAGATAGATTATGGAGGTGAAATGGATTAACGGAGAGGCTAACCCTGCTGACGCTATAATGAAGGGAAAACCCTGCGCGGCTCTTTAATGGCTTATTAATACAAACCAAATCGATCTATAAGTTGTAGGATGGGTTAAACGAACGAACTTAGATTTAGCTTAACGTTAGGTAACTGATTGTGACGGTGTGGACCCTGAATTTAACTAGCTAATTAGGATTTTCTATCCCCGGGATGGAAAATTGCTATTGGCTTGCTTACCACTAGCGCCTTAATAACCCTTGTAATATATTAACCTGCTACCCCTAACGATTCTTCTTGTAATTACGGACCTGTAAAAGGAGTGTGGAAGCTATTGCGTATTAATTGGATCTCTAACTATTGCGTATACGCTACGAATAGTCTAGAAGTAAACTTGACTTTAGAGTGTAGATTAGCCTTCTTTTTAGAGTTGCTCTAGTGTTGGAATGTTAGTTATGTGACGTGGTTATGAGACCACGAAGCGAGGCTAGCTAACCTGACCTTGGAGCAACCTCTTACTTCTAGATAATTGAACAACTACCAACTTTAACACCGCATACGTATTATACAGTGATATTCGTGCCTATTGATAAAGCGAGTATACCGACAGCAAGATAGGTTATTAAAAAGTTTAGGTAGTAGTACGGAAAGGACTGTAACTAAATATTTGCGGGAGTATATAAGAGTATTATATAGAAGCTAGCAGTCGCCCTTATAGCTCTATTTAACTTAGAAATTAAGTAAATGGATATAGTTAGAGCCTTCCTAAACTTAACCGCTAATATAGATATCTATATAGAAGTACTACCTAACTAGGAAATTAATAAGGAGATCTTAAAGGATATACCTAAATAGGCATGCAAGCTCCTAAAAGCGCTATATAGTCTAAAATAGGCACCTTAACTATAGCAGAAGGAATTAGCCTCTGCGCTTTAGCAATTAGGGTTTAAAGCATACACTAGTAACTAATACGTATATATTAATAAGTTAATAGGAATTCTAATTGTTATATATATTAATAATATATTAATTATCAGCAAAGATAAGGCCAAAATTAAGGCTCTAAAGAAGAGTCTAATAAGAAGATTTAAGATAGAGAACTTAGGCCCTGCAGAATACTTTATAGGGGTAAAAATAACTTAAAATAGAAAGAAAGGGACAATTACCCTATACCAGGATGCATATATTAGCAAGATCCTTAAATAATATAGCATAGAGAATTGTTATCTAGTTAATACGCTAATGGCAGCTAGAGCTACTAAATTTATAGTACTCTTTAACGGGTAAGCAACGGCTAAAGATACTAAGCTTTATGGATTAAAGATCGGCTCCCTAATATATCTAGTAATCCAAACTAGACCGGATATCGCATACAAAGTCTCTATACTATTACAATTCTTATTAAACCCCTCTCCGCAGTATATAAAAGCTGTAGATTGGATACTTTAATACCTATAAGGCACAAAGCTCCTAGGAATTAAATACTAGGGGTACGCAGGTGATCTAAAAACACTCCTTTACAGATATTGCGATGCGGATTTTATAGGTAATAAGTTAACATGGAAGTCCGTCTTAGGGAATATATACTTCTTTACTGGTAGAGTTATATTATGCTTATTAAAGAGATAGTAGATAGTAGCGCAGTCTACTACTAAGGCAGAGTATTACGCTCTAGCTAAAGCCATGTCTAAAGCACTTTGGCTAAAGCAAATTATAGGCCAGATGATATACTTAGGTGCGGATATTAAGTTAGTACGCCTATACGGTGACAATTAAGGCTCTTTAAGCTTGGCTAAGAACCCTAAGTTTTATTAACGAACAAAGTATATTAATATTAAACACCACTTTATTTAAGAGCATGTTGTAAAGGGAACGGTCGATCTATGGTATATTGCTAGTTTGGAGATAGTGGCTGATAGTCTAACTAAACCTCTTTTGGCTGCAAGTTATACGAAGTTCGTAGAGCAGCTAAGGTTAAAGGTTATTAAGATTAATTGAGCCTATTTAGAGTATTAAGTTAGTCAAATATAAAGGGGTATATTAGTTGTTGTTTATAACTAACTAGTTATGGGGTAGTCACGTGTACTAGTTACGTAAGCTAAGCGAGTATGAAATCCACTAAAATCCACCTGTAGAATAGTATTAGCAATACAACAACTTTATCTATGTATCTTGATATACGCATCTGATTCCCTTACACCTCCGCTACACCTCGTCGAGTACCAGCCTCGACAATTAATTAACTGTGGCTAGTAATATAATAGTATCTCTGCTAGTTAACAACATATTAATGGATTGAATAATTAACAACGTCTTAAACTACCTACTAATTAATAGTAGACCTTGAGAAACTAATAGACGGATCATGCCGTTACGCCTGTAATTTAAATGCAATTTGAACGCGACCTAAACGCGATTTGCATATAAACCCAACTAACCATTATGCTGATATGCCTGCAATACAAACTATGACTTTGACAACAATTGTATAAGTTTGTTACCGATCAACTACCTCCCTAACTAATTTAATTGTCTTCTTCTCCGCCTACGGTAATCCTTTTTAACTAACACTAAGCTATATATACTAAGGAAATACTAAGCTGTGTAAGCTTTAATAATGAAATTAATTTGGACGAATAGGATAATAATCGCGCTGTTATGCCTGCGATCCGAATGCGATTTAAACGTGATTTAAACACAATTTAAATGCAAACTAATTAACTGATCGTGCTATTATACCTGCAATTAATTAACTAATAATAGTGCCAATACGCCTACTATCTACTATTAGACGTTAGCACCGCACTGCCACTTAACCTCTGCTGCTTTGCCTGTAGCTAAACCAATACCTTGCTGCCTTGCTACAGCTAATTAACTCTTACTGCCCTACCTGCAGCTAATCCTAATTTAACCATCACTGCTCTGCCTGCAGTACTACTACTAACTATTACTACTTTGCCTATAGTAATAACTGTATATAAGGTAGAGCTTCGCTCCCTAAAATATAACCCTAACACTAGCACCGTACTGCTACTGAATAGACAAGAGCTCATGCTAATATACATATAAGCTGTATTTCTTTTTTTTATGGCTTAGGGCGCGCCATATTAAAGGAGGGGGTAGAGAGCTAGGAGGTACCAAGTTCTAAAAGGAGGAATGATAACTATAAAGGGCTCCTAGTAATATACACCTCTCGCAGTAATAGGACGGCTACATGCCCTACGCCAACCTAATAATAACTATGCTGATACGCCTACAGTTAAACCGATAGACTGATTATGCTAATACGCCTATAATCTACCAACTAACTGATAGACTAAGCTCTATATTTAACCACTATTACCACCTAACGCTTGCACCGTACTGCTATTATAATAACCTCCGCTGCTCTGCCTGCAGCTAATTAACCCTTACTACTTTATCAGCAGCCAACTACCCTTGCTGCTCTGCCCGTAGCTAATTAACCACTTACTGCCCTACCTGCAGCTAACCAACTTTTACTACCCCGCTTATAGTAATAACCGTATATAAGGTGGAGCTTTGCCCCTTATATGACCCTACCGCTTACACCATACTGCCACCCAACCTCTGCGATATACCTCTCGCAGTTAAACCAATACTTTGCTACCCTACTGCAGCATTATAATTAACTTCTACTACTCTGCCTGCAGTACCACACTTAACCTCTGCTGCTTTACCTGCAGCTGAACTAATAGACCCTTACTGCTCTGCCTGCAGCTAATCCCAATTTAACTATTGCTGCTCTGCCTGTAGCACTATAACTAACTTCTACTGCCCTGCTTGCAGTAATAACCGTATATAAGGAGAGCTTTGCCCCTTGGAATACAACCCCACCGCTAGCACCGTACTGCTGCCTGAATAGACAAGTCTCGCGCCAATATGCCTGCGAGCCCAAACCCGCCACTGGCACTATACTGCTACCTAAATTAATAAGCTCCGCGTCGATATGCCTATGGAACTATAACCTATTAATATGATTCTGTGCCGATTTGCCTACGGAATACAACCTTGTTGCTGGCATTATACTGCCACCCAAACAACCCTGTTGCTAGTACCGTACTACTACTGGGCCTTTACTGCTCTACCTACAGCTAAATATAATACCTTGCTATGTTACTATAGTTAACTAACACCTGCTGCTCTGCCTGCAGTAATAACTGTATATAAGGTAGCTCTGCTCCTTAGAATATACCTTGTTGCTAGCATTATACTACTATAACTAGATAAGTTACTGCGCTAATACGCCTGCAGAATAGATAAGATTTTGTGCCAATATGCATATGAGCTATGTTTCCCTAACCCTCCCACCCTTATTAAATACTTTTTTACCTACCTTTTTATAAGAGGGGGAGTAGGGGGGCTTTCTTTTTTTTATAGCTTGGGGCGCGCCATAATAAAA
>Ga0307507_10003749_pt1 | contig 28559 bp, 10 predicted proteins | sample 7_EM_MG_FD_207223 | JGI IMG/M metagenome (GOLD analysis project Ga0307507, IMG submission 207223) | Populus trichocarpa ectomycorrhiza microbial communities from riparian zone in the Pacific Northwest, United States - 7_EM | ecosystem: Host-associated > Plants > Roots > Unclassified | place... | reverse complement strand
TCTTCAGCTTCACGAGAACTTAATTTGGAAAGGGACATATTGATTTGTACAAGGAATTTCGTGTTTGGGTGTAATTTGGTAGGGGAAGAAGAAGAGCGCGTACAGACGCGTATGTCTCGCTTGGGGGTTTGTCTCGCTTGGGGGGGAGGCACGTTACCTACTTCTACTGCCTCGTGTAATTATCTCATAGAGTTCTAATACTCTTTTCGATTACTTACTAGCGTGCCAATCGGAGTTTAATGTTTTCCGTCCGCCTTCGAGTTCTGAAGCCGTCGACTTCGCGATCAGTAAAGGCCGATGAGATCCACAATTCAAGCTTCGTGGTCCGTTTCGTCATTGGTAGTACCCGCTTGTCGGCACGCGGATATAACCTTGCCTCGGCCGAGTTCATTACCCACCACATAGTTATGGCCTAGCGTCGATTTCAGTGGATGGTCTCAAAAATTGCCCAAATGTATATAGGTTGTAGTTACCTCATTCACCATCATAACCCTAAAGTCAAATATCAACTTCCGTCTACTTTAATACGATCTTGAAAAAATTTAAAAATTTATCATTGAGCATACTTGCATTGGAATCTCTCATTGGACCGCTTCCATTTACGCCTACCATGGACGATAAACTGGGTGATGGCATCACTAGAAGTGCTAATGGAAGAAGAACATATAGTCCCGACGGACTCGGGACTCCATCCTCTCAGAACCCACAATGTCGGGAATCAGCTGTTGTTCCAAATATAGGAGATTTTGAGCAAGAAACCAAGAATATGTCGGATGACAAGAGCTCCCTCGGAGAAGAAGAAGATGATGACAGCAAGGGGAGTTTGACTTCGTCAAGCCGCAGTACGATTGCTCGGCATGTAGAAGCCCATCCAGAACAACATCAGTCAAATGGATCCGAAGCATCAAACTCAGAACGAGATATCGAGAAGCAAGAGCTCCAAAGTGCAAGGACAAAGAAAGAAGAGAAAGATCCCAATCTCGTTGAGTGGGATGGTCCTGATGATCCTGTGGGTAATCCTTGGACACTCTATGGACTTAATGCTTACGTTTTTATTATAGGGCAATCCAATGAACTGGCCACGGTGGAAGAAGTGGATGGTTACCATTGTACTTGGCCTCATGACCTTCTGCATAACGTTTGCCAGTAGTGTTTTCAGCACAGCAACTATCCCTACTGCTATTGAATTTGGCGTATCCACTGAGGTCATGATCCTAGGTACCAGCTTATTTGTTTTAGTAGGTGCTTGCATTGTCAGGACGTTTTTACTATTCTAATTTTGGTCTACCTAGGGCTTTGCGGCTGGTCCACCCCTATGGGGACCACTTTCCGAGGTATATGGTCGCAAGATGCCATTGTTCTTTGGCTTCTTCATATTCGCAATTTTCCAGATTCCTGTCGCCGTAGCACAAAACCTCCAAACAATCATGCTTTGCAGATTCTTTGGGGGGTTCTTCGGCTCAGCACCTCTCGCTATCGTTGGTGGTACCCTCACCGACTTCTGGGAACCCATAGACCGTGGCATTGCCGTGTGTATATTCGCGGGAGCAACCTTCATTGGTCCCGTTGCCGGACCAATTGTGGGAGGCTTCGTCACTCAGAGCTACCTTGGCTGGCGGTGGACTGAGTATCTAACAGCAATAATGGGATTCTTCTTCGGCACCGTAGGCTTTATACTTGTACCAGAGTCCTACCCTCCAACTCTCCTACAGCAGCGTGCAAAGAAGATTCGCTTCGAGACACGCAACTGGGCGATTCATGCTAAGGCGGACGAAATGCAAATCGACCTCAAGAGTATCAGCAACAAATATATCATCCGGCCATTCGTCATGCTATTCCTCGAGCCTATCCTCGCCTTAGTCACTATTTACATGGCTCTCATATACGGCATCCTCTATCTGTTCTTTGAGGCCTACCCCATCGCATTCCAAGAGCAACGCGGCTGGAATGAAGGCGTGGGCGCGCTCCCATTCATTGGCATCACTATTGGCGTGTTGATCGGCGCCGGCATCATCGTTTGGACATCTAAGACTCGTTTCGCTCGCAAGATGGCAAAACACGGCCGTGTTATTCCAGAGGAACGACTTATCCCGATGATCGTGGGCGGATTTATATTCCCTGCAGGAATGTTCTGGTTCGCTTGGACATCAAGCCCACATATCACCTGGGTGCCGCAGGTCCTCGCAGGCATTCCAATCGGTGCAGGAGTTCTGATGATTTTCTTGCAAGGACTGAACTATATCATCGATGTTTACTTGATGAATGCCAACAGTGCTATTGCGGGTAATACATTTGTTCGATCGCTTTTTGGAGCTGGTTTCCCCCTTTTTGCCACGGGAATGTGAGTTGATTCAAAAGTTCTATTTGATCCAAAACATCGGGCTAATGCATCTCAGGTACCATAATCTTGGAGTTAACTGGGCGACGAGTTTATTGGGGTTCCTGACTGCTGCTCTATGTCCCGTTCCTATACTGTTCTATTTCTATGGAGCAAAAATTCGGAAGATGAGCAGATTTAGCCCCACCATGTAAGCCGGAGGCCCGGAGATCTGGTGGAGAGGTGCTTTGGTTCAAAAGCATGAGCGAAAGGCGTTTTATATAGAATATTTCCGGATTTTCGTATCAGTATCGCCTCCGTTCAGGGATCGGTTAGGGACGTGTAATAGAACCGCGATGGTACTATAAGATGTAGAAAAATAAAGATAACCACAAACGAACCTAGCGTTCAGTTTCTTCTTTTTCTCGACGTTTAATTGTCTCGCTCAACCGTTGGCCGCATTTGACGCGTCCGCATCTTTAGGCACCGGCATTTAGTTAGTTGTATAGTATCCCTTCCCACGCTGGTTTACGTCCGGGCATATCGACAGTGTGTCCAAGAGTTAGCGACGCCATCAGCTTCGCTGCTAAGAGGCTGATAACGTAAGCAGTCAGCGAACTTATAGAGTTGTGACAGTTAGTCGGCTATAAGACTGCAGCTAGCTGACAGCTCGCTGTCTTAGCGGTAAGATTTGGTGGTAAGTTAAAGCTTTTAGTAGAAGTTAAGGATATTTGGATCTTCTGCTAAGATCTAGTTAGTTAATTATACGCTAAGCAATAAGAAACCTATAGGAATCTCTTACTTAGCTGTAGAAAATAAAGTATTTCCCTTAATATCTCTATTACGTGCCGTAACCTGTTCTCCTATGCTACCTATATAAAATATAACGTATATTATATTTCACGCGTTAGCCAGGCAATAGGGCTCCTTTCTCTGCTTGTTTCTTATTAAATTTATAATCTATACGTTACTTAACTCCTTTAGTACCGCGTAGGGTTAATAGATTAACTACCTCTTCCCTCTTCTAATTAATAATATTATTAAATTAGGGCGATTAAGATAATTCTATATTACGAGAGCCTCCTCTAGCTAATTAGAACTATAGCTATATCTTTTCTATTAATTAAGATAATCTCTACCTAATAATATATAAGCTCGGACCCCTAGAACTCGGCCACCCCTTATTAGCGACTCAGTCAATCGAGGCACGAGCACGGCAAGAGGGTCGCGCAAGCCTGTACGATTGGATTGTCTATAAACGAGGATCCAAAGCTAGAGAAAGGAAAGGAGAAGAATAGCAGTGCCGCTCAAGCGGCCCTCGAGTCACGTGACTGCAACTATCTAAAACTGTCTGCAACTGTCTGCAACTGTCTGCAACTATCTGCGACTATCTGCCACAATCCACCATTTTCCACTAGCGCCGTAACATTACCCCCCCCTCTAAAAAAGCCTGCCCTTAGGCTTTATATATCTATATTACGTCCATAGGGTATTCTTATTTTTATACTTAATAGGCAGCTTATTATCTTTGCTATACTAGCACTCTATTTACTTATTAAGGTACTTTAGGGGTCTAGGCTTATTAAGGTATTAGTTATAGAATTCTTTAAGCTTATAGGGACTACCTATAAAGTTTTATATAGGGTACTAAGTAAGGTCTGCGTTATATCCTTTTTAACTAATATAATACTTTAGTATTCCCCTTATAAGTTTATAGACTAGTATTTCTTTAATTTCCCATTTATTATCGCTATTAACTTAAATTAGTAGGGGTAGTTTATTCTTTTATTTAAGCAATAGGTTATTTATAGCCTTTTATAGCTTATCTAGTAAGAATTTAGAGTAGACCTTAATTAAATCTAGGAGCTTTACTTTATATAAGTTGCCTCTCTTCTTAAGGACCTTATATAGTCCTACTATCTAATAGTCTAGCTTATAGCTAGGCTATTCTATCTTTTAGTTTTTTATTATAACCTAGACCTTATTACCTATAGTAAAATTAGGCTTATATCTATACTTATTTACCTACTATTTTATTAACTTTAAGGCCTTTTCTAGGTTTATATTAGGTAAAACCTAAGTAGATAGTTATATAGCCGCAAGGTATAGGCGACCCTAGGGCGACCTAGGGGTGACTTACCTATAAGGCACGTGCGCTGTATATAACTTGGGAAAACCCTTCCTTACCTTATATATAGACTCCTCCTTTTCCCTTAAGGATTTGTCTATCTATACAATATACCCTATTATTCCATTATTAAGCTCCCTATCCACATCCTTACCTTATATTTAAATCCTTACTAATCCCCTTAGGAGGATAGCCAATTTAATTTCTCTATAATATCTCTAAAAAGAAAACCAACGCTTATACCTAATGTTACGGCACTGGCAAATTGCTGTCAGATTGCCGCAAACTGCCGTCACGTGATGGAAAGTTGCCATCATATGACCAGAAGATTGTATATAACTTCAAGCGGTGCTTCCATTCTTCTTATTTCCTTTCTTTAGCTTTAGATCCTTGTTTATAGACGATCCAATTATACAGGCTTACGCGACCCTCTTGCCGTGCTTATGCCTTAATTAACTAAGTCGCTAATATTATCCAAAGCTCGTTACTACTCTTTTTTCCTAAGAAGAAACTTAAATATATCTATAAGGCTATAAATAGGATAAGGACATAGAATAGGACCCTAAGGACATTACTAGGACTATAAGGATAGGATAGACCCCTAAGAACCAAAAAAATATAAATAAAACGCGAAACCTAAGAATAGGATACGCATGGACTAAAACCCCTAGGAAATAAACAAATACTAGAAATTACCTAATACCCCTACTACTATACCAAGAAATACAGCAGCTAGTAAAGCCGCTGTAGGACCCATAAATACCTCTAATAGTAAAATAGTTACCATCTTAACCCCCTAGGAAGAGCTTATAGCAGCTAATACTAAAATTAAATGGCTTTAAGAGCTGCTTAAAACCAGAGATACCCCTATACCTAGTAAGGAGTTGTTAGACACTTAGAGACTTGCTATAGTCCTTAAGGCCCTAGCCCAATATATAGCATTAGCAATACTACGGTCCGCAAAGGTTATGGACCCCCTATTGCTTATAGACGGAACTAACCCTATATTTAATAATTAGAAGCTTTAACTACAAGACAAGCTTAAAGTTAATATAGACCACTTCCCTACTACCTAAGCTAAAATAGCCTATGTCTTTGGCTGTACTAATAGGGACGCATAGATACATTTATATCCGTAATACGCCCAGGACTTAGCAAAACCCTTCCTCTCTAGAGAAGAGATAATTAATTACCTATCTTCTATTTATAAGGACCCCTTTAAGATATAGAACGCCCGCCTTAACTATAAAGCCCTTAATATAAAAATAATAGAGACCTTCTTGGTCTTCTAGACCCGCTTTCTATACCTAGCCAGATAGGCTTAAATCCCCTAAGAAGATTTAATGCCAGACCTCTTTAATAAGCTTACCCTAGACCTATAGCGCGCCGTGCTACCAGTTTATACTACTATATAAACGCTAAAGGAACTTATAGACTAGTACCTAGCTATTAACTAGGGCCTCCGCTAAATTAAAGCATATACTAAGCAGTATAAGACTAGAAGCTCTGCCAACTAAAATATAAGTATTATAAGAACGGGCCATAGCGCCCTAGTAAGATCTATAACCCCTACGGTGCTAACTGTACCGCCTACTATTAACCTAGCAGCTGGCTATATAGCTAGCCCCACTATGGGTTTAGCAAATACTTAACCTATATATAGTAACCCCTATATATAGGCCCTTAGCAATTAAGGAGCCTGATTCTTATACAGCCAGAAAAACCACTTTATAAAAGACTACCTAATAGCGGCAAAGATAAATAAGGTCCTATTAATTTAGGAGGATGGCATAGAGTTAGAAAAAGAGGAACCCTAGAGTAAAACTCCTCTTTAGGGTTAAAAGGAATTAATATATTATATATTAATCTAGGTCAGCTAGTTAGTGAAAGAAGCTGCACTATCCCTTATACTTTATTCTATAATAGATATTAAGTTTTAACCTCTGCTTTAGCTAACTCTAGAGCAAATACCTTTACCTTAATAGATACACAGTGTACTGTAAAGCTGGCTAACTTTTTAAATGTACCCCTTAAGGAACTATCTAAACCAATTCCTATTTATGGGTATAACGGATAGATAGGACTACCTATTATAACTATCTTGCGGATTTACCTCCGTGTAGATAGATAAAGGCAGTATAATGTCCCCTTTCTTATTATGGACCTAGGAAGCCACAATATAATCTTAAAAAGAAAATAGCTAGCTTATTTAGGCTTATAGCTTAACATACGGAGTAGATGGCTTATCTGGCCTAAAACCCTACCCCTAATACCTTCTTTTATAAAGGAAATCAGCATTATAATAAAAAATCTTATACGGCTATAGATAGACACCGTTTACTAGGCCGATGCTATATATAGGGACTAGACCTTTAAGAAAGATATACAGCTAAATTTGCAACGGGTCCATATACTACGCCGCCCCCAGACTACCAATATTGTACTACCAGCACTAGAAACCCAGGAAGTTAGTAATAAGCCAGCTAGCTTAGGCCCTATACAGCTATAAAGAACAGTAAGGAATATTAGACGCTGTACTAAATATATAGACTAAAAGGATAACTTATGGAAAATGGAATAGGAGCTAAGGAGGGTTATAAACCTTTTATCGTAAAATATAGTCCATAGAACGTCTGTAAAGAAACCTATAAACCTCCTACTAGTTAATATTTGCTGTATTAGTGCTATAGGGTTCTACCAAAACTTAAAAAGGCCTAATACTATTACCTTTATAACTAGCTTATATAAAATTAACCAGATAATTAAAGACAAGGAAGCCCTAGCCCGTAACTAACTTAGTAGGGAAAGTAAGCTTATAGATAAGGAGCTAGTGAAATAGAAACTACTCTGCTAATACTGGGAATTTAAGGATGTGTTCTCTAAGGCAGCATCCAATACACTTCCATCTTACTAACCATATAACTATAAGATTAAGATTAAGCCCAATAAAAAAAATACCCTTAGTTATAGCCCCCTCCGCTAGCAATCTACTAACAAGCTATAGGCCACTAAGTAGTATATTATTAATAACCTTAATAAGGGCTTTATTGAGCCTAGCTAAGTCCCCTTTGCCTTACCTATTCTCTTTACTAAAAAGCTAAATAACGGACTCCGTTTCTGTATTAACTACTATAAACTAAACTATATAAACCGCAAAGACCAATATCTACTGCCCTTACTTAAAGAAACACTGGCCTGTATAAGTAAGGCTAAGATTTTTACAAAGCTTAATATCCGCTAGGCCTTTTACCAGATTAGGATAGACCCTAGATCTAAGGATTTTACTATATTTTAGACCCGCTACGGATTATATAAATACAAAGTACTACCTTTTAGACTAACTAACGGACTAGCTACATACTGTTGGTTTTACAAGGTGATATCACGTAGCTATGGTTCGTAGATAGTATAATGTTGTATATTTCTTTTATGATAAGGAAGGGTGAGGAGCTTAAGGCTCCTTACTACGCTAGTGCCGCGGCAACACATAATCACACGTGATATATTCCCGACACTAGTAATTCTTCTTTTATGGATGCCATCTATATACAAATAACGTAATTAAGCGTAGTAAACATTAATCCTCCTTACCTACTATTGCTACTGCGAGATAAGTCCCGAAATATCTTAAAACCAAAGTCTATAGAATGCTATCTTGTAAATATACTAAGCTAAAGAGAAGAAGAAGAAGAACCGTTTAGGGGTTATAGGTAGATATCTTTCGAGGGCCGCTAAGGCGCTAGTGGTAAGTGAGCTAATAGCGATTTTCTATACTGGGTATAGAAAATCCTAATTGGTTAGTAGAACTTAGGGTCAGCAGAATATAGCAGAAGTTAGGGTCGGTAGGCCAAAATTATTAAATATAGCCTGAGAATTACATGTAGAAAATAACCTTGAATTGCTACATCTTCTACTCCCTCTTAACCCAACCTTTAACTTGTATACGCAAAGTATTTATATTAACAAACGTTTCTAAAGCCTTATTTGGGTTTGCCTTTATTATTATATCTACTGGGTTATCTTGGCCATTAATCTATTAAATCTTAAAGAGTTCTTGCCGTTTATAGAATTGCCGAAGTGCTATAATATCAATTATAAGGCGCTTTTTCTTTATAGTACTAAGCTTAACTAAACACTTATAGAGGGAATATAAGTTAGTGCACACAATCATGGGGATAATAGGAAGTTCAAGTTAATTTATAATTATCTTTAGGGTAGTTCCAATTGTAATTATTATATTAACCCTACTAACCATTCCATATATCTCTAACGCTAGAACGCTTTGAGTAATATACTTACTCTTGGTTAAGCTCTAATAGATAAGATTGCCGTAGATTATAAAGTCATTCTCTCTAGTAGATTTATTCGTAATAATAATTTTATATTCTAACTAGGAGCTAAAATCTTTATTATTTACGAATAACCTATCAACAAATATAAATAGCTTAGCGGTGGGAAGATAAATAAGCACATAGAGTAGTCCCCAATTAAGATAGTTTATTTGCTATAAAAGACGTTTATTTAGGGCAAGAACGTTATCCTTAGTTAGTTCCTAGTGTTAAGCGGCAATAGAGAGATTAAATAAAGCCTTAGGTTAACAGATAGAAGTAATATACGCTCTATAAGTATGTTGCTCTATATATCCTAGCTTTAGAGAATTAACGTTAATAACGTTAATCTTCTTACCTTAACCCTTCTGGCGCAAAGCAATAGAATCCTTGTTTAGGGAGAGAATGCATCCATTAAAGAGTAATAGTATTGTTAAATTAAGCTTTTCCCTTAGCTTTGCTATAAGATTTGCCTTTACTAGCTTATCTTCTTTAAGAGCTAAGAATTGGTCGTCTCCCAAAATAATTATATAATTAGTTTGCATACCAACGATTCCGAATAGAGTTCCCATAGTTATAATAAGGAAGTAGGGATTAAATATAGAAGTAGTTATTAAAAGCTTCTCTTTATAGTGCTTGCTATAGGTAGCCCACTAATAAGTTACTACCTCTACAATTCTATATAATGGCTTAAGCACAACCATAATCGTATCTTTAGGATATTAGTGGCGAATTTGCTCTAGAAGGTATACTAATATTAAGCGCTAAAGGTGCGTCTCTAATTAGGTATAGGCCTAAGTAATATCTTATAAATAAACCGCCATTCTATTCTTTATTAAGGAGGGAGCTAGCGCAATAATAACTTATTAACTAGCTCGTTAAATTATAGGAGATTATATAAGAATTACCTCCTTACTATTATTATTATAACCTTAGATAACAAGCCTTAATTTCTTAAATAGGGCATTAGTAGCTTTACCCTTAATCTTATTAACCATTTTTAACTTAAAGATGCAAACTCTATTAAACTTAGTAGGGTTATACTTCTTAAATTTAAAAACTCCTCTTATAATAAGACCATCAATCTCCTGCTTATTAGATACTTAGAAAGGAGCTCTTAAAGTTATAATATAGCCTTCCTTTTAGAGCTGTTTTATAAGTTTAAAGTCAGCCTTTTCTTTAGCTATTATAAAGGCCATTAATAACTTAACTCTACTCTTAATGGCGGTAACAAATTGCTCTTTAAAATTAATAAGATGTTAGCAATTTTGTAATCCCTTTAGGCGACCTCTACCGCATTATAGTTGCGGCACATCTACTATAATTATATTAGAGTTATAGTCGCTTTCTAGAGCATATTAATTATAGTTCTCTTTTAGAGCATCTTCTAGGGCATCCTATAAAGGCTTACAACTGTTATCTTTATAGTATAGTTTAATAACAGTTAAACAGAATTAAGTGGGTCTATAAGGCATCTAGATAATACAAGTTTAACTATTAATTATAATAAGTTTATATAGGCCTAACCATCTTCTCTTTTTACGCCATACGCGTACCTTAGATTGGAGTGGCAAATTAAGCGTAGTTAAGGTATTTGGGCCATTTCTTATACCTAATGCGTTATTAACCTAGCGTATAGCGTAGAGACGTTATACCTCCTTCATCGCCTTGCGAATAGCCTTAGCTCGTTACATAACGGAGGGAGATAGTGGAGAATTATTAGTTATTTAAGGGTAGGCGCCAAAGACTAGTAATATAGGTACAAGCCTATCTAGGCTAGCGGAATCGTTAACAGCCTTAATAGCTGTCTGTAAGATAAGCTCTTTACTAGCGCCCTTTAGTTCTAAAGAAATAATCTTATATACGCGGCGTAATGGCGTGTAATATCGCTCCACTTTTTTAAGACTATTATATGCCTTAATAGGGACTTCCTTAACCTTAATTGCTATTGCCTTTACCTATTATTAAAACTCTATAGATAAGAAGTTCTTTCCTATATTATAAATAATTTAATTAGGAGGTCCTAGGTAGATATTAATCTAGCATAACTAAAGGGTATCCTATATATTTCTAGCTAACATATCGTTCAAGAAATGTGCGGCTTGGAAGGAGGTTAAGAAGTTAATAACTTAGAGTACTAGCTTGCCGCTAAGGTATATAACGTTAATAATAATATAGAAGTTAAAGTTGTAGTTATCTTTAAGGGTAAACTTAAATCGGCCAGGGGACTTCTAGTTTATTTAGCAGTAATAGCAGTACTTTATAAGGTGTTTAATTACCTTAACCTTAACTTTATAACCTACTCTGTTACGGACGCTTTAAGTACAATGTTACGACTACTTAGAGAAGAGTCGGCGGAAGCTAGTTAGTTGATACAGGCACGGTCCAGGATGGATCCGGTGGAACCATGTAACGAGGAATGGTAAGCGAGTCACATAACGTTATACGCAGTGTACGAGGAGTACGTAGTATACGCCATGTATAATACGTATAACACGTACCTTACGTATAAGGGAGGATTTCTTAGGAGTACGGTTATGTATTTAAAGGACCTTAGTCCCTACTATAGATAGTTCTCTCCTTGTAGTAAGTCTTAGAATACAATTAGAGTTAATCTATTAGGTAACTACTCCACTAGTTATACTATGTTGTTAGTTTTGTTCTTACCTATATACCCAGCCTATTAATAGAACCCACCGTAGTTCCTACTACAAGGTTCCGTTACACATTCACTACTAAGGTTACAGTATTAAATAGAGAAATTAAACAACATGCTACTAAGAGCAGCACTAGTTATAACGGTGTTAGCAACAGCTACAACCTTAGGGCCAGGTGATACCAGTATAGATAAGGGGGATTCTTAAGTGGTTATACGAGGTTAGTTACAGGAAATGGTTAATCACTTATAAGACAATAATAGGATACTTAAAGAACGCATTAATAGAATTGGAGCAGTAAAGATTAAGTTACCTTTAATTAAACGATTTTTAGGAGAGAAGTTAAAGCTTAAAGGATTTCTTACGCAAATGCACTTTAAAGTAGTACAGGAAGGAGCGAAGTTAGCAATGTTGTTAGATTAAGTAGCCTATGCAGGATTATTCCTAACGGGGAGGGTACTTAAGTGGTTTAAGCCGTATCTCACGGAAATATAGGCTAATGGCATAACAACTACTAACTAAGATATACGGTATATATTTACTAGTTAAAACGGGTTTGTAGAGCGACTAATATAGATATTTAGAGACCTGGAAGCCACAACTATAGCAAAACGAAAGCTTCAGAACTTAGTATAACGTACTTTAGCAATTAAGTATATAACCCAGTTTTAAACACTAGCTACACAGGTTAAGTGGAACGATAGGGCGCTTATAGCATAGTATAAACAGGGACTTAAGGCTAAAGTCTAGGACGTAATTATCCTAATAGAAGATGCGGATACTCTAAAAGAGTTAATAGATTAGTTAATAAAGATTAATAATAGGATCTACTAAAGGGAACAAGCTAAAAGAGGGCAAGATAGAGTTCCATAGTTGTATAAGGCGCAGAGTACGCAACGACAGATATAGAGTTAGAAATTATGGCATGGCGCAGAGCTAATAGACCTAAGTAGTACCAAAGAAACCTAAAGATGGGAAAAGAAACTATAGAAACCTAGAGGTTAAGGATTAAGTAATTAAAGGACCTAGAAGCAGAGGCCAAACCAGGGATCTCTATAGTAGAAGATGTTTAGGCGGACTCTATAGCAAGAAAGATGGTTTAAGGATAAAGCTTATATAAATTGCGGAAAACAGGGTTATTTCGCCAGAGACTATAGAGGTGGTTAGAGTAACTATGTAGTAAAGGGAACTAGACCAGCAGACAGCATATACGCATAGAGAGACGATAGTGCACTACAAGAAATAAAAGAATGTTTAATTAACAGTTTCGCGTATTGTTATAACAACGTATACTAAATTCATAAGGACGCTAAGTATGGCGTAAGCTATTAGCTATAGAAGCTATTATTATTTAAGTTTAAAGGAACTAGCGAACTAGCTCGCAGATTGGACATTAAAGATAATAAATTTAATATAGGCAAAGCATTTACCAACGATAAGGCAATAAAGGCAGCTTACTAGGAGCATATAGACCTTAGAGAAGTTAAAATAGAAGTAGAGACTAAAACCATTACTAAACGAGGTTCAGTAACAGACGTTATAATACTATTAGATACAATTTCCATCGCTTTACAAGACAATAGGAGTAATGTTTAAAAGAAACTAAGTAAGTAAATAACTACTAGTGCTAGCTTATTACTTGATAAAGGCAAAAGGCCATAGGCTTAAGATTTTTAAGAAGAGATAAGAGAAGCTTAAGATTCTTAAAGTGAGATAAGATACACCTAAGAACCCACAACGGACAAAAACTGATAGGAAAGGGTAGTAACTCAGTTTAGTAATAAACGAATAAGTATAGGACGCAAGTTTAAGAACTACGAGTTTAGGGAATAAATAAAAACGTTAGTAATCTTAGGTAAACACAGTGTTTAGCCTAAAGATTAAATAGTTAATACCCAGATTAAAAAGCAAGACAACTATAAAGATCTAGCTACAAGACGTAGAAAATAAGAAACTATAAATAAGTTCAGAACAAGAATTATTACATAGTAAGAGCAGAAGCTAGATAAGAGGTTAGCTATACTAGGTCGTATAAGGGATAGAGTACCCCTATAAAGAGTTACTAATAGGCCGAGTATAGGGACACCTAGGGTAAAATGGTTAGATAAATTGGAATAAGAAGAGGATCTAGATATTCTAACTAGGTTTAAAAAAAGACATACTAAAGGATGTTATAATGTAGTAATAACACAGTACTTTCTAATGGATAGACTATACACACTAAACCAGTTATACGGAAAGTGGTATAGGCAACAACACAATAATAAATAGGAAGATTTTTATATGTGGCTAGATAAAAAAGTTGTCCAAGACTAACCCATTATAGAAAAACGCATAAGTCATATTAAAGGAGCGTTAATTATGATGTTAAGGAACCTAGAAGAGGGATCTAGGGACTAGAGAAGTAAGCGACAAATTTTAGTACCTATAGTAGAGATACTAGTAGTTAGGTTAACTAGGTATAGGTTTAAACTTAAAGATAAAAATAAACCAAGAGTTAACCTAAAACATATAGCGTATTATACCCTATTATAGATAGCTTATATGGATAACACGTGCAATATATATAGAGTACTAAAAGATAAAAACCGGAAGTACCTAATAAGAATATATTGGGCACCAGAGGAAAAGTGGTTTAGGAACGCTAAGTATATATATAGTTAGCACCCAGTAGAAGTACAAGGTTAGGGAGACTTAATACTTTAACTAGGAAGATTCCTTACGGAAGAATGCCTAGACGGATAATAGTAGTGGGAGTACCTAGAAAACACTTGTCTATGGCATATAAAGAAAAAGAAACGAACTAAGTATTAGCTAAAGTTAGACTAAGTATAAGCAGGATCAAGCAGCCAACAGTTAGGAAAAGGGGAGGCGTATAAAACCAGAGGGAACTAGTATTAGAGCTTTAGACCCTTAAAGGAATTTAAGGACAATACCTAAATTTAAGAGCTAAGTGGCAAGATTAGCAGTTCAAAGCGTTGGTAGATAGTAAAGTAATAAAGAACTATATATCACCAAAGGTAGTAGAAAGGATAGGGTTACTATACAAATAGAAGGAACACCTATATCCACTTATAATAATTTTAGGAGATTAGATAGCCTATAGAGGAGGCGTTATTAATCTTAAAACAGAACCTATTTAGGTAACTATTAAAGGGAGACCAGTTAGAATATCTTTTAATATCCTACTATTAGGATAGGATAAGGCAATACTAGGAATACTTTAGTTATAGGAGTATAATCTAAAGATCGATTGGGTTATAGGTCAAGTTAATATTAAGGATATATAATAATACAAAGTGCGACAGTAAACCAAGTTGGTATGGTACCAAGTTAGAGCGATATATAAAGAGACTAAGCAAGGCTTAAGTTATGTACCAAAGAGATACCATAAGTATAAAAAAAAGTTATGGTTACTAAAAAGTAAGAAGCTATTAAAGCATGCAGCTTAGGACTATAAGATAGAATTAGAAGAGGGAATAAGTCTAAAGTTCTTTCCAATCTATAAGCTTACTGAAATAGAGTTAGTAGCGCTTAAGGAGTTTGTCTAGGAGAACTTATAAAAGGGATATATTAGACCATTATAGTTATTAGCAGGATATCCAGTACTATTTATCCTAAAGAAAAACGGAAAACTCAGGATGTGTATAGACTATAGACAGTTAAATAGCATTACTAGGAAGGATAGGTATTCTTTATCCTTAATTAGCGAAATCCAAAACAGGATAGGCAACGCAAAAGTCTTTATAAAGATAGATCTGAGGTGGGCGTACCATTAGATCAGAATTAAGGAAGGCAACAAGTAAAAGGCAGCCTTTAGGTCAAAGGAAGGACTATATAAGCTATTAGTTATACAGTTCGGGCTTATAAACGCACTAGTAACATTCTAGAAGCAAATTAATAGTATATTAGGCGAACACCTAGATGAATTTATTATAGCATACCTCAACGACATTATTATCTACTTAGAAAGTAAGGAAGAGTATAGAGAACACGTTAAGTGGGTCTTAAAGAGACTATAGAAAGAAAAGATGCTAGTAATAATTAAGAAATATAAGTTCTTTACCAAGAAGACCGATTTTGTTGGGTTTATTATTAAACTAGGCCAACTTAGTATAGATCTAAAGAAAATCAAGGCTATAGTAAATTGGCAAGAACCAGAGAACGTTATATAGTTAAAATCATTCCTAGGGTTTTGCAATTACTACAGAAGGTTTATAGCGCAATGGTTATAGGATATTAAGCCATTTATACAGTTAACAAAGAAAGAAGAACTATAGGCGTGGGGAAAGGAATAATAAGAACTATTTAAAAGAATTAAAAAGTTATTTACCTAGAAGCTAGTTCTTAAGATCTATTAACTAGGTCTAGAGACGGTTATAGAAACAAATGCATTAGACTTTATACTAGGAGCGTACTTTCTATAGAAATATTAAGATAGATGGCACCTAGTAGCGTATTATAGCTGAAAGATAACACTACTAGAGTTAAACTATGACATCTACAACAAGGAGTTGCTAGGTATAGTTACAGTACTTAAGGAATAGAAAGCATTCTTATAAGGTATAAAAAAACCATTTATGGTAAAAACAGACTATAAGAACCTTATAGGATTCCTAACAACGAAGGAACTTAACTAAAGACAGGTTAGATGGGTGGAAATGCTTATAGAATACCATTTCAAAATTCAGTATACTAAGGGTACAGACAATGCACAAGCAGATACTCTAAGCAGGAAGGCTAAACTACAAAGTAATAAAAAGCTATTAGGAGCTTTGTTATAAAAGGATTAAGACGGATTAATTAGGTATAATTATCTAAAGATTATAGCAACTAAGGAAAGTCAGATCTATAAGTTACTAGAGAGTAAGTGGATATAGAAGATCTAAAAAGCATAGGCAAAGGATCTAAACTTAGAGTAATACAAAAATAGAGAAGTAATATATATACCTAAGTCTATTACAGAAGAGTTTGTTAAGGAATTCCACAAGGGAATAATATAAGGACATAGTAGAGCTACAGGCTTAGTGTTAAGACTTTAAAAGGAGTACATTATTTAAAAAATCTGGGGACTAGTAAGATAAGTTATAAAGGAATATCTAAATTGCTAAAGGAATAAACCGACAAGGTATAAGCCGTATGGAGGGCTATAACCTGTCAAGACACCAGAAAGACCATAGGAGGTTATATTATAGGACTTTATTATTAAACTACCAAAGTTAAGAGATCCTATTACAGGATAAAATTATAATGCGATTTTAGTAATAGTGGATAAGCTAATAAAGTGGGGATACTTTATAGCATGCACTAAAGAGATATCAGCAGAAGATATCGCTAGAATCTATATAAAAGAAGTGTTCGCAAGACATAGAGTACTAGATAAGATTATATTAGATAGAGATCTAAGATTTATAATAATATTTTAGGAAGTGTTTCTAGCAGAATAAGGGGTTTACGCAGTAACATCTATAGCGTATTATCCGCAGACGGACAGATAAACAGAAAGACTAAATTAGACACTAGAACAGTATCTAAGGCATTATATTAATCACGCACAGAATAATTAGGTATCGTTATTACCAGTTATATAGTTTGCATACAATGCAACACTATAAAAAGGAATGGGAATATTACTATTTAAGGCGAACTATGGATACGAGCTAAGAACATCGTTGTTACTATATTAAGTAAAAAAGACAAGTAGCACAGCTAAGTAAAGAATGGAGACATTAATAAATCTTTATATAGACCTTAAAGAAACAGCTAAACTAGTACAAAAACAAATAAAAAGGTACTATAATACTAAGAGATCTGAGGGACCAGATCTTAAGGAGGGGGATAAAGTGTGGCTACTATATAAAAATTTCAAGAGTTGACGACTAAGCAAGAAGTTAGACTATGTTAGGCTAGGACCTTTTAAAATTAAGTAAAGAGTTTTATTGGTTATATATAAGTTAAACCTACCAGCCAAAATAAAAATTTACCCTATATAGTATATCGCAATGCTAGAACTAGCATACGGAAATATTAAGCTACTAGTCTATAAGGCAGACATATATAGAGGATAAAAGGAAGACGAATAGCAAGTTTTAAAGATTATTAGTTATGAGGATATAGATAATAAAACGTAGTATAAAGTAAAGTAGATAGGCTATAGTGAAACTACCTAGAAACCACTAAGCAACCTAGAGAATGCTATAGGAAAGGTATAGGAGTATTAGAAGAGAATAAGTTAGGTAATATCAATAAAAAGAAATTACAAAAAAATAAGTCACCTAAGGGGGACCTAAGAGGAGCAATTACCGAGCTACTTAGAGTTATTTCCCTTATAGAAGGAGAGTTAATCCTTTTATTACCTAGCTTAAACAAACCCTATTAAACAAGTTTCCACTCCTTAAAACGGACCTTCTTATAAACACGTTTAAGACGAAGAAGATAGGCAGAAGCTAATAGACGGGCTTTAAGGGCACGCTATTAAGCAGCTACAGCCTCCTGCTCCGCTTTCTACGAATAATAAAGCTTATCTAAGGCGCTTAAGAGCTTACCGTTAAGCTTTGCAGCGGCAGATTAAATACAAGACCCTATAACAGATTACTTAGGGAACTTAAAGACTAATAAGAGTCATAGGACGCGCATACTTAGCGTTAGAGATAGAGTAAACGTTATAGGACGATTAAATATTTACTTTAGTACACTCCAAGCAAGATAAGGGTTATTAGGATAAAGGACTTACTAGCGCAATATACACTAACCCTACTTTTACGCAACGAGAATATGGAGACGGTATTATCTCACTAAGCAATAGTATGGCGGCCACAGTGCAAGCACAGCGCTGCGCTTGCAAGGAAGAGGAAGCTTTAGGTATAATAAGCAATAATATTAACTAGACTAATTAAACGGACATTACACCTCTAGTGGATGACTTGGAGAGGTTAGGAATCTTTAAGGACAAAAATAAAGAGAAGGGAGATAGTGTTACAAACGCTTTAAGTATAATATTATAACTACTTAGAGAAGAGTTGGTAGAAGCTAGTTGGTTAATATAGGTATAGTCTAGGATAAATCCGGTGGAACCATATAATGAGGAATAGTAAGCAAGTTATATAACGTTGTACACAGTATACGAGGAGTATGTAGTATACGCTACGTATAACACGTATAACACATACCTTACGTATAAGGGAGGATTTCTTAGGAGTACGGTTATGTATTTAAAGGACCTCAGTCCCTACTATAGATAGTTCTCTTCTTATAGTAAGTCTTAGAATACAATTAGAGTTAATCTATTAGGCAACCACTCCACTAGTTATACTACGTTATTAGTTTTATTCTTACCTACATACCCAGCCTATTAATAGAACCCACCGTAGTTCCTACTACAAGGTTCCGTTACATACTCACTAAAGAACCCTAAGTAATTAGTAAATGGATAGGTAGCCAAAACGATAGTGTAGTTAATATAGCTCTAGCTTAGTTAAGTGGTTTTAAGCAACACTCTTTTCTAGTTAATAAAGGAGTAACTAGGGGTAACCCTACTTGCGTATAACAGGCACCTAGTTATCTCCCTAAACAAGTATATTCTTAAGGTTATTAGGCTTAACACCTAATTTGTCTATATCTCTAATATAAAATAGAAACGAAGTGTTCGCGGGAATAATATGGAAAGTAATATACCCTAAGGGGGTTTTAACCCTAATTATACTAAGAGAGATTATAGTACCCTTGCTAAAGCAAATTATATATTGGCCTACCGTTAACTAGTTAATCTAAACGGAGCTATTAAGCTACTAAAGAGCTCAAACTTAAGGTTCTCCTACTGTAGATATTCCTGCGGCTCTAGTATCTGGTATAATACTATAGAAGATGTTCGCTAAGTATCTATTATTAAAGGAGAACGCGGAACTCTCCTTTAGCTTATTAAAGATATCTAACTTCATAATAGCATAGAGCGTAGATTAGTTATTAAGAATAGCAATAGTTTATATACTATCTACCTCACCATACTCAGTGAAGTATTAGTTAGGAGAGTAGTCTTTAATTTCTATATCCATAAGGAGCTGTTTGGCCTTATTAACCTTATCCCTAAGATTTTCTACGCCTTTATATTAAACTAGGAAACTTTAAAAGTAGGCCACAGTAACCTTACAATTTCCGACGTTTCTTGCACTCTAGCGGAACTTATTATATACCTCCTTTTACTTATTAAGAGAGTGCCTAGTTAACTAGCAATTTAGCTTCTTATAAACATAGTACTTCTTCTGGCAATTACTTTAAAATGAACCTCTATAAGGACCTCCACAATTACCTTATAGTTAACGTTGATTGTACCCTCTACCGTATCCCCTACCACGGCCACTATATGTACGGTCTGTCTAGTTCTGGTTATATTGGTCTAGAATACTAGTTTAGATAGGGTTTTTGGTATAGAACTATTAAGATTCTTATATTCGCATTACAGTACCTATAGTGGAGCGTAGTTTAGTATGTACTCCTTTAAATATATCCGCAGGTTTATATAGCGCCAAATTACACTTAGAAACGCCACGGCAGGCTAAGATAACCTAGTCCCTTAGACTGTTCTTATTTTAGTAAGTTTTAGTAAGGCCACATTAGATTTTTTAGAGTTTATTAAAGAGTAGTTAAAGGCATTCTAAACGAGTTTTTATTATGTTAGAAGTAATAACTCTCTAGAATATAATCTCCCGCCATTTAGACATATAAAGTTAGCGATTTTTATTAGTCTTAAAGTGGGCTTTAGTAAGCTAAAGCATTATATTAAAGCTATAGTTTTTACCCGCAATGTGGTTGTAATAGAATATTGCCACCCGTCCCTTTAATATAACAGAGAAAGCGTAATAGAACTAGTGGCATTAAATTCCAACCTTATTATAACAGTTATAAAAGACCTGTAGTTTTGCTCTAAGTATATTATACAGTTCTTCTCTAAACTTCTTCTCTTTGTCTAAATATACCTTTATTAGATTCGTAACTTCTCATAGTAGAGGCTTACTAGTTGGCTAAAATAGAAGAGTTAGAGGCAGTAGAGGTGGAGGAAGAGTACCTTTAGGTAGGAGAGCGCCTCTAGGTAGGAGAGTACCTCTAGGTAAGAGATTAGCATTCTAGGGGTTTCGTTCTAAATTAAAGTTGCCCTCCAAAGAATATAGGTTAGTTTTAGGTTTTTATAATTAATATATAATCTTAGCTTCCGTCCATACTAGTTCTTCTATACTAATAATAACGGCCTAAATATTACTGGTAATTAGATTACCATTCTCAGCAATATATACCCCATTCCTATAAAGGAAGTCTCAGAAATCCTAAATAATATTAATATTGCCAAGCGCCTAGGTGTCGGCGGTCTATCCTACAAAATCCTCCCTAAAAAATTCCCATAGCTATAAATCAGCATAGTGTCTACTTTAGTAGAATAGAATATAGTGTAGGAGAAAGCTATTAACTTGTTTTATAATATAAGTTGTTATATTAAAGGTAAATTCGTCCCAATCTTTATTAATAAGTTTCGCGTATATAGCTACCCCTAGTGGTAATAAGTCTCTCCAGTTATTTGGAGTGGTCGTAGCCATATTTTCGGAGGAAGGGAAGTATTATTAGTATAGGGATTATCATTTGTCGTTTAGTACGCGTTTAGACAAGAATCTGCAATTATAGGGCTTAGGACCAGTTCTGGCCTTAAATCGCGAAGACTTGTAAAGCGTATTATTCTGCGTAATAGACGCAAGAATCTGTAATCTTGGAAAGGCTTAGGACCAGTTCTAGCCTTTAGATCCTTAGATTCATAGAAGAGTTCTATTTAAGGTTTAGGACCAGTTCTGACCTTAAAAGACAGCTTCCTTTAGCACGAGTAGCACTGGTACAGTGGCTTATCTCTTCTTGATAGATACCTAGCTGTTCTATAGTATAACAGTGAAGTTAACCACTGATTAGTATTGGTTTCACAAGGTGATATTACGTAGCTACGGTTCATAGATAGTATAATGTTATATATTCCTTTTATAATGAGGAAGGGTAAGGAGCTTAAGGCTCCTCGCCACGCTAGTGCCGCGGCGACATGTGATCACACGTGATATATTCCCAACACATACCAACGGTATATAAATAATGTACTCTTTAACTACCTTAATGACTTCTGCATAGCCTACCTAGATAATATTATAATTTACTTAGAGAATAAACTGGAATATAAGGAGTATGTCTATAAAGTCCTATAACAGCTCCGCGAAACTGGCCTTTAGGCCAATATTAGGAAGTTAGAATTTAGTATTAAGCGCACTAAGTACCTAGGGTTTATTATTAGTACGGATAGAATTAAAGCAGACCTAGAAAAAACGGCTATAATTAACCAGTGGATACCCCTACGGACTATAAAGGGGGTATAATTATTTTTAGGTTTCTATAACTTCTACTAACGCTTTATTAAGAACTATAGCAGGATTACCTAGCCCCTTAACCGTCTTACTAGGAAAGACCAGCCCTTCTACTTTAACGCCATATATAGGCAGGCCTTTAATAAGCTTAAAAAACGGCTAGTATCGGCCCCCCTATTTACTCACTTTAACCTAGAACGGCCCTTAATGCTAGAAACTAATGCCTTAGACGGCGCGATAGCTGGTATCTTTTCCTAGAAGTAACCGGACGGAGAATAGCACCCTATTGCATACTATTTAAAGACTATAATAGATGCTGAGCTAAACTACTATATCCATAATAAAGAAATGCTGGCTATTATCTCTAGCTTTTAGCACTAGCGTATACAGTTAGAAGGGACCCCTAAGCCTATTAAAGTGGTTTTGGATTATAGGGCTTTAGAATACTTTATAATAATAAAGGCCCTTACAGCCTGGCAGGCACGCTAGGCGGATATTCTATCTTAGTTCCACTTCCTAATTATATATAGGCTAGGCGCAACTAACTATGCAGATGCCCTTATAAGGCGCAAATAAGGCCTAGATAACTAGATAGCTATAAAGATCTTATTACAAACCTAGACACTACTATAACTAGAGCACCTTAACCCCTAGATATAGGTAGAACTAAATATAGACCCTTTAGACGCTAAGATATATCCTATTAACTCTATAGAACTTAACCTTATTAATAAGCTACTACAAGCAAATTATACGGCCCCTTCTCTATAGAAGTACCATAAAAAGGTAAAGGACGTTACCAGCCTATAGTCCATTAAAAATGGATTACTTAAGTATTAGGAACGGCTAGTAGTAGTAGAGGAACAGAACTTATGGACTCGGCTTATTGCTAAAGCACATACCCAGGTCTTTATGGCCTACCCTAGAAAAAATAAGACCTGTAGGGTTATTAGCAACCACTACTACTGGCCCAGAATAGTTATGGATATTAACCGTTATATATGGAACTGCAATAGCTACTATAGATCTACAATCCCATAAGACAAGACCCTAGGACTATTAAAACCACTCCTAATACTAGAGCGCCCCTAGTAGCACATCTCTATAGATTTCTACGAGCTACCTATAGACTGTAGCGGATATGATATGGCTATAGTTATAGTTAACCGCTTTAGCAAGCGCCCGTTCTTAATCCCTTATTATAAGAATATTAATGCTAAAGAGGCGGCCTGACTGTATATCTACTACATCTACCAAATTTACGGACTACCAGATACTATTATATCTAATTATAGGCCGCAATTTATATCGGCTTTCTGGAATGAGTTTACCTAGATCTTAAGTATTAAGCTAAAGCTTTCTATAGCTTACTACCCCCAAACAGATAGTTAGACGGAGATTATAAATTAATATTTAGACTAAAGACTTTAGCCCTTTGTTAACTACTTTTAAGATAACTAGGCTAAACTGCTACCCCTAATAGACTATACTTAGGCAACCCTACTCCATAACTCTATAGGGTTTGCACCTATTTAGCTAGAAATAGGCTACTTACCCTATATAAGCTTTAACTAGGAAAGACCAAAAGGACCCTAGACTATATACAAAAAACTATCTTATAAGGAAGCCTAGCAGTATGCCAAGCGCTTAGAAGAAGCCTAGACGGTAGCCTATATAAACCTGGAAAAGGCCTAGAAATTAATAAAATAGTAGGTAAATAAGTATAGGCGTAAGCCTGACTTTACCATAGGCGATAAGGTCTGGGTTATAGTAAAGAACTAGAAGATAGAGCGGCCTAGCTATAAGCTAGACTATTAGATAGTAGGACTATACAAAGTTCTTAAAAATTGAGGCAACTTATATAAAGTAAAGCTCCTGGATTTGATTAAGGTCCATCCTAAATTCTTACTAGATAAGCTACGGAAAGCTATAAATAACCTATTACCTGGACAAAAGAATAAACTACCCCTGCTGATTTAAGTTAATGGCAATAATAAATAGGAAATTAAAGAAATACTGGCCTATAAACTTATATAAGGAACACTAAAGTACCGCATAAGTTGGAAAGGATATAATCTAGACCCTACCTGGTACCCTATATAGAATTTTATAGGCAGCCCCCACAAGTTATAAGAGTTCTATAGCCGTTATCCTAACAAACCTAGACCGCTAAAGTACTTAGATAAGTGGATAGAGTGCTAGTATAGCGAAGACAATAAATTACCAGTAGAGTATAAAGATAAGAATGCCCTGTAGAGGTAATACGGATATATAAAGCCTAAGGGCAGGCTTTTTTGGAGGGGAGGGGTAATATTACAGCACTAGCAAATTGCCGTTAGATTGCCGCAAACTGCCGTTATATAATAGTAAGTTGCCATTACATAACCAGAAGATTGTATATAACTTTGAGCGGTACTTCCGTTCTTCTTATTTCCTTTCTTTAGCTTTGGATCCTTGTTTATAGACAATCCAATTGTATAGGCTTACGCGACCCTCTTGCCGTACTTATACCTTAATTGACCGAGTCGCTAACACCTAATAGTAATACACTAATAATATAATCGCTAAACGCCTTAGGATCTAGTGTAGATAATACTATTAGAAATATACTAGCAGAATCTAAGCCACCTTCTAAACCTTAAAACAATTAGCTACCTACAAACACTAAAGACTAGTTTAACTTATATATTTAGGCTTAATAGAAGCTTAGTAAGATCACTAGTGTCCTACTAAATACTACTAATATAAAGGAGCTAGATAAGCTAGCTAAGAAAATAGCCAACTTATAGAGCATTATTAATTTACATCGGGAAAATATTCGCAGGATGAGATTTAAGTAGACTTTGATTTTCGCGTTTCGCGTAATTGACATGCAATTTAACCAACTCGACACGCAATTAACCAACTTGACACGCAATTGACCAACTTAACACGCAATTCGACTAACTTGACATGCAATTGACCAACTTGATATTGGCCGCGGAGGTAGCTTTACAGCTAGGGTAATATCGACCTGTGATGACGGCTGTTAGACATCAGTATCAGCCTAATTTTGGTCTGTTACACCACCCTCCAGGGACCCCTATAAGGGGTTAATTCTCTTATGTATATTAGGGCTCTTAGAGCCACCTTAAATAAAATAGATCACTCATATAATTTTGTGTCTCTACCTACCAGCCAGCTTAAGTTATTTGTCGTGATACCTGCCTGGCTAAAAGTTATAAGCCTAGTAACCTTCTAAGCACCAGAGAGATCTCAGTGGCTAGACAACTACCACTAAGCCTCTTTAAGCATAGTTCGTTACAAAATATCGCGTGCTTTACGCATAAGCGCGTCTCTTTACGCAACCTTAAAATAAAAGCCAATATAGCAACCAAGGACTCTACAAACCCTCTTTTACTAACCCAGAAAGACTGGCCTATATGGTTTCAATTTATCCGCTAAAAAGCAAGTTTTGCGAAGATCTGGGACTATATCAACCCAGATAAGACAAAGAACGAAATTAAAGAAAACACTAAGCCAGCTATACCTTCAATAGCAGCAGCTCCTATAGCACCTACAACAGCTCCTGCAGCTCCTGCAGCACTAGTAGCAGCTTCTGCAACACTAGCAGCAGCTCCTGCAACTTCAGCAGCAACTCCAGCGTCTACTAGAACAGCTATACCTGGGTCATTAAGTCAACAAGGATAACAAACTCCACAATCTCTAGAGACATAGAGAATGCTCTTTAAGCTCTATAAGCTCCAACAACAGAACTACATAAAACGGGAAGAGAAGCTCTACACCTTTACAGCACTGTTGCATGCCACCATAGGCACCAACTTCTCGGGATATCTTAAAAATCTTACCACACCATATTCGGTTTTAAGGCAGCTAAAAAAGGTAGCAAAGCCTTCTCAAGCTACGCTATAGTAGATAGTATTAGACGATCTTAAGAAACGGAAACAAGGGCCTAAACATCAGACTCTAGAATCTTGGCTTCAGCTTTATATCACCATTATACAGAACGGCGAAGAGCTAGAGGAAGGGTTAATAGAGGCAACGGAAAGCAGCGTTATACGTGCCTTTATCCAAGACTATAAGGAGATCTATCCAGCTCTGTATCATGCCTTTATCTAGAAGGTAGCAAGGAGGTTAAAGAAGCTCGAAATGGTAATAATAATTAAGGAATTTAACCTGCTCTATAGGCACCCGAATTCTAATCACAACACCTATGCTATACTCTTAGGACAGCCATCTGTAGGACAACCATCTGCGGATTAGATAATAATGTCTATTGTTTAAGCTTCTTCTTATCTATCTCAGACAAGATGTCCTGCTTGTAGTTTAATCCACAAACTAGGAAATTACAAGCAGCTATTTCAATCTCTCTGAGGTCCAAACTTTGTACCGAATAATAAGTGTTTGAGGAAGTGTTAAGAATGGCTTAAGGTCCCAAAAAATAAGCAGTACTATAACAAAAGGCTCAAGTAGATTAAGCAGGAAGGTTCTAGGTTAAGGATGTCTCTGTTAGCCTTATCTACTGCTAAAAAGATTGAGGATCTGGACAGGCCCTAAGCTATAGCAGCTGCTGTAACAACATCCTACTTATCGTCATTATCGCAGGAACATCCGGATCTGTCGTTAATCAATGCCTAGGGGTACAACACTATGGCAGACACCCACTTCTGCAACAATATTAGATACTTCTATGACCTTAAGCCATATAGGTCTATAGCAACAGCTGGAGACACTAGGGCAGAAATCCATGGATACAGTGATATCAACTTGGCAATTAAGGTAGGCAAATAACGCCTAACTCAGTATCTGACATTAAGGAACGTAGCATACGCTCTATATTTTTATACTAATCTGATATCCGCAGTAAAGCTCCATAGGGTTGGAGTAATTATTAACCAATCTACAAACTATCTGCGCTATAAAGACAACGGCAGCCTCTTTGCCAACCTCACGGAATACGGAGGTCTTTACCTTATTAATGCTATTGCCACCTTACCACCTACTTCTAAAACACTAGAACATCTTATCCAGAATCTACTGGATAATCTTCGAAAAAGCAAAGACTGGATGGAGAACTTTAACAAAGAACTGGATGCAGGACTGCTGTATTTAGCAAATATTAACGTTACTCCTATGTCAAAAAGCATTTAGATCTCAATAGAAGAACTCTATTAGCTACCTACCCTAGAGCTAACTCCAGAACTACCTAAACAATCAGCATCTTTAGCGCCTTAGCAATCACTATCTACACAGGCGTCTATGACTCCACTAACGTCGTTAATACCATCTACTGTGGTATTTTGTGTGCTATAAACATCATCTACCACCTTATTATCTTTTAACGTTACCGAACCTAGTCCTTAACTAATTGTAGATTCTACAACTTGTTTTAAACCTCAGATGACAGCAGGCTCATTATTAGGGGGTAAGAGACGTTCTAGCTGTAAAAAGCGGTCTACAGCAAAAAAGAAAGATATGCCAAATTAGGATCTACGATGACGACCCTTTACGGTCAAAAGTAATAACGGTAATAATGACCTTATCAATCTAGATACGATATTATCAGCTCACGCCTTTTATGCTGCTATAAAGACGTATAAACAACGAGACAACTTTCTACCACGACCAAAGTTGTGGAGGGAGATACTCAGCTATATATACGCCACCGACTCTAGAGCAGCTTAGTGTGTTTTTAAAAGCTTACCACCAGCTCGTCTATCCCAACTGCCTAATCCGGTAATCCAGCTCTACCGCTCTACGCCAGACCTAAGGGGGTGTGTTGGCCGCGGAGGTAGCTTTACAGCTAGGGTAATATCGACCTGTGACGACGGCTGTTAGACATTAGTATCAGCCTAATTTTGGTCTATTACACCACCCTCCAGGGACCCCTGTAAGGGGTCAATTCTCTTATGTATATTAGGGCTCTTAGAGCCACCTTAAATAAAACAGATTACTTGTACAATTCTGTGTCTCTACCTACTAGCCAGCTTAAGTCATTTGTCATAATACCTGCCTGGCTGAAACTTGACACGCAATTGACCAACTTGACACGCAATTCAACCAACTTGACATGCAATTGACCAACTTGACACGCAATTCGACTAAGGGGTCGTTCGGTTGCGATCTAGAGGCCTTAGATTCAGTTTAGAACAAAGTTGATCTAGAGCTCCAATCTGATTCTAAGGCGACTGTTTAGTTGAATTCCAGTTCAACTTGACTTCAGCTATAGATTTTTAATGTTCCTCTAACCGCCCAAAAAACGCACTAAAACCAGGCGTACTTTACCATATATAGAATCTGAACTGAGGTCTTGGCGTTAGTTTAAATAAGGAGCTTAAAGCTCCTTAGTTAAACTCCAGATCAATCTAAAGGCTTTAAATTGCACACGTCCGTGCAACCTGTAGAGCTATAGACGCGTGTCAAATCGGGAAGGAACGCGTTCTTTCTGCCAAACTTTCAGTTTAGATTTAAAAGCGTTAGATTGCAACCGAACGACCCCTAACTTAAAAACTTTAAAAGCTAACTATATATTTCTTAACACGCAATTAACCTACTTAGCAACTTTAAAAGTTAAATAACACGCAGTTAACCTACTTAACAACTTTAAAAGCTAACTATATGTTCCTTAACACGCAGTTAACCTACTTAGCAACTTTAAAAGGTAACTATATATTTCTTGATATGCAATTAAGGTAAAGTTATATGCTATATATTTAACTATTATATATTATCTAATATAATCTT
>Ga0307507_10003748_pt1 | contig 28563 bp, 1 predicted proteins | sample 7_EM_MG_FD_207223 | JGI IMG/M metagenome (GOLD analysis project Ga0307507, IMG submission 207223) | Populus trichocarpa ectomycorrhiza microbial communities from riparian zone in the Pacific Northwest, United States - 7_EM | ecosystem: Host-associated > Plants > Roots > Unclassified | place... | reverse complement strand
ACCTCCTTGGGAACCACTGCTGCCGTAACAAGCCTACGGACGCGCTAGTATCGCAAACTTTACTCTACTACTGTAGAGTCATTAGGGGGCGCCCGTTGCTCGCCCCCCCACCCTCTATTACCATTTCCTTTGCAACCCGGAACTGGTTTAGTACATTTTGGCTAATAAGCCACTGGTAGGTAGTTATATATTAGCTAGTAATATAGTAGAGTTTAACATGCCTGCTTATCTAGGCCTCTACCCCAGTTTTCTAGTGCTTTGGTCCCAATCTATAAGCAGTTAGCTGCTACCACTAATTGTAGGGAGTTTTACTAGTTCTTTTAGATATCTTATAACGGTATTACCCAAGTGCCAGTCTACCCCCCAGCAGTCTGTATAAGAGTTTCCTCCTAGAGTTGGTACGCTTTTGCACGGCTTAGGAGCCTTCCATAGCCTCTAGTTTCACGCCTTTCTTCATTATTTCCGCCGGCGTGGGCATAAGCTGCCATTTCTAGGGGTCGCAACTCCCATCTTCGCGCCTACTGACGTAATCCTATAGGGCGTCGTAGCTGCATCCTGCAATATAGTTGGCTTTTATAAAGTATATATTTAAGCTATACAGACCTCCTAACTTAATAATATCCAACTATAAAAGCTAGTTTATTTTAGACTTCTAGTAAGCTCTATATAAATAGTTAAGTATTTAAATATAACTCTTAACTATATTTTATCTAGAGATAGATAGTTAAACTAAAATTGCGAACGTGATTATAGAATAATACCTATAAATATACTGCTTCTACCTATAAGATAACTAAGAAAAATGGCTACCTTTAGCTAAGTTTACCGCGAATAATATAATAAACATATTAATAGGCGTAATGCCATTCTATATAACCTACAGATAAGACCTTTAACTTAGATTTAAACTATAACCTATAATTAATATAATAGGACCTATAATCAAACGGATTTAGTTAATTAATATATACAACTTTACTAATTAAATAAAGCAGTTAACGGAACTGTTATAAAGTGAATTAATATACACTTAAATATTATAGGAATAGTATATAAATAAAGGACAAGCTCCTATATAGAACTTTAAGGAAGGTAATATAGCCTACCTAAATATATAAAACCTAAAGACTTAACGGCCCTTAAAGAAACTTAATTAAAAGTTTGTAGGCCTATACTAAATTAAAAAAAAAAAAACCATGCCTATATACCTATAAGCTTAAACTACCAACTAAAATAAAAATATACTTAACGTTTTATATAAGCTTGCTATAACCTTTAAGAGATAATCCTATAACTTATAAAATTCCGCTACTACTTCCTATAATTATTAACAATGGCAAAAGTTTATACTTTATTAACTTAATTAATAATATACAATGGAAAACACAATCTAAATAATTTAAACTTCTTATTAAGTGGAAAGGACATAAAATATAAACCTAGGAAACCTATAAATAGATTAAGGCTAACGCGCTTTCCTTAGTAAAAGAATTCTATAGACTATCCTTTATGGCCTACTCTAGCTAAATAGATATAATATAAAGGTAAATAACTGCTACCTAATATATATACACAAAATATAATAGCAGGAAACTTAAAATTAAAAAGAACTTAAAATATATTATAACGTTTATAACACGGTTATATAACATATAAAATGTTAAGGAACTTTAACTTCTAGTTAAAGTTATCTAATTAGTTAGATTTATCTTGCTAAGAATACTACCTAATATAAAAATATAACACGTAATAAAATTATAAATTCTTAACTAAATTAAATTATTTTAGACCTTTAGCTAAAAGGGGGGGTACTATAATAGGACTAGCCCAGTTATAGTAGAAATATTTTAGTAAAACACTTAATAAATAACTGTGTAAAACTATTTATAACTATCTATAACTGTTTATAACTATCTATAACTATCTGCAACTATCTATAACTGTTTATAATTATCCGCTATAATCCACCATTTTCCACTAAATTTTACTAACTTAATTAAATTCCACTAAATTCCACTAATATAATAGAATTTAGTTAAAACTTGTTAAAATCCGTATAGTCTTATACCTATATATCTGCTGCCAAGACCCTAAATATTTAGTTATAAGTTTCCTATATTCCTTTCTCTTCTTTATATAATATCTTGTACTCTGCAAGAGCTATATACCCATAGATTTAGATAGAATTTATATTGTTCCTTTAAATCTTCCCTAAAGCCTCTTTGCGCCCTTATAGAAAAAGCCACTAATAAATATATTAGAACTCTTTAAGGGCAAATTTAGATCCGGTAGGGTTTAATCTAAGCTAGATAAGTTTTTTTATAACCTAATTAGGGCCAAGGGCTTCCTAGGGGCTACTTAATACTTACCTAAGGAAGTATAAAAGACTTAGAGAGACACCTACGCAATAAATAGAAAAAAAATATAGACTAATTAGCTAAGGCCTCTAGTAGTTTAGAACTCCGCTATAGACCTAGCGCCTAATATTTGGATAATTAGGTTCGCGAGGTAGATAACTTCTTTAAGATACTAATAATATAAGATAATACTAAAGAATGTATATGGTGGATTATTAGTAAGATTAAAAACTAATCGCTAAACTAAATTGCACTTAATCAACTCAATAAAGAGTAAATTACTATATAGCTGTAGCTGTAGACCTTCCTAAAGGGTTAGACCTAAGATCTGCATATTATATAATATAATAACACAGAACAATTCTGGAATAGTATACAGCTAGACCGTTAAGATTTCCGCCAGTTTATAAACTTTATAGAAACTTATGCTTAATAGATAGATCTAGAGCCCTTTAAAAATAAGAATGGTAGCGTCTATAAGAAGAAGAAGAATGGATTTATTTAGGCTAAAATTAAGCTAGTAATTTATAATGAAATAAAGCGCATAGGAGCCCTACTGCGAATTACTGTATATACGGAGTTTAAACAAGCGGTTCTAAGCGCCGAGGATATAGTAAGAAACTAGACCTCTTCTAGTAAGAAACTGGGGGGTAGCTAGAAGTGTGGGCACTTTAGTAGTAATATAGGGCAAACTCAGTCTTTAAAGAAGCCGTTCTTAAAGAGAACTTTAAAATAGTTAAAGTTAGGAACCTTAAGCAGCGGGAAAGACTCCTAGGGTTAACCTAACACCTATCTAACACCCTTATAGGAACCCTCTAAAAGACCAAAGGGATATTCTTATTAGAAAAACAAGTAGGGCAATAAATGTACTAATAAACCAAAAAAAGAGAAGCCCTAGTTGTGGACATCTCTTAGCTATAACTAGGGCAAGATATAGAAGGGAAGACTCTCTATATTGCTGTTAAGCTAGAAATAATACTCCCTATAGGCGAGATGCGTTAGTTCTACGCACTATATAATAGCGGTGCTGAAATTAATCTTATACAATATAACTTAATAAAAGAGTATTAACTTATCCTGTTACTAGGGTGGCGGAAACCTATTATAGGCTTTTTAGATAAGTATTAGATTAAACTACACAGCGCCTATAAGCTTATAGTGTTAGTGGCCAATATATATAACCGTACTAAGGTAGTTGGCCCGCAACCCTTCTAGGCAGCTAACTTCGTAGGTTATAACCTTATCCTTAGATATCCTTAGCTCGCGAAAGTAGATCTTAAGATACGCTTTAAGACAGGAGCCTTTAAATAGTAGAATGATAAAGAATTAGAAGGGCATATATTACTAATAAGCTCAAAAGACATTCTAGAGGATGTAGCCTTAGGTAAAATAGTATATGCTCTATACCTAAAGGAGTATTAGATCTAACCCCTATTCTATAGCAAAATAGATATAAAGTCTAATATAGGTAATAACCCTTCTGTAATGGAGACCTTATAAGGAACTGCTAAATAGGTTATAGAGACATTATAGAGAGGCAGCGATCTTAAAGATCTTATAAGATACTTCTACTATTATAGGTTACTCTGGCTTAAGTAATATATAGAGAGTATACTATGGCACCTTAAACGCTGCGTTAAAGAATTCCCTACCCTCCACTGGCTACCGTATGAAACTATTTAATATATAGTAGCAACTATATACAAACAGCCACTATAGCGCGTAATGCTGCCTATAAGCGTTCTAAGAGAGCTTTAGGACCTACTTAATAATAATATAGAGGACAAACACAACCCTAATTTGTTAAATATTCTAGTAGGCCTAAGGGATTTACTAAGGGTATTTTTAGGTAGGAGAGCTAAAGTGCTCTTACAGAACTTAAAATATAATTATATAATTAATCTAGAAGAAGGCAAGCAGCTATTAAACCTTCCTATCTATAACCTTTTCTATAAAGAGCTTAAGATCCTACAAGAGTACCTTAATAGCTTACTAGAAAAAGGATGGATATAGCCTAATAAGTTACTGGTAGGTATACTAATTCTCTTTATTCTAAAACTAGATAGAACTATAAGGCTATATATAGACTATTACGGTCTTAATAAGATTATAATTAAGAACCGCTACCTACTACTATTAGTTAGTAAAATGCTAGACTAATTATTTAGGACTAAGATCTTTATAAAGCTAAATTTATAAGATGCCTATTATAGGCTCTTTATTAAAAGAGGGGATAAGTAGAAGACCGCTTTAAAACCTAATACAGCCACTTTAAGTGTCTAGTAATGCCTTTTAGGCTAGCCAATACACCTATAATATTCTAATTATATATTTACAGAGCCTTAGGGGGACTAGTTAACCGCATATATATTATCTATTTAGATAATATTCTAATCTACTTAGAAGATAAGGATTAATATAAGCAACATGTCCGTAAAGTACTGGAATGTTTAGATAATTAGGGCCTCCACGCTAAGGCGTTAAAGTATATCTTTAATACTAAGCAGGTTGAGTTCCTAGGTTATATTATAACGCCTATAGATATAGTTATAGACCTAGTATAGGTATAGATAATTTAAAAGTAGCTAGAGCCAGAGAGCTACTAGGATATTTAAGTGTTTTTAGGCTTTGCCAATTTCTATAGGCGCTTTATTTATAACTATTTAGATATTACCTAATACCTATTTAACTATATTACTGAAGCTTCCTAAGACCTAACCTAGAAAGTAAAAAGCTTAAAGGTAGAAAGGAAGAAAACTAAGAAGGGACTAACTAAATAGTATAAACTATAGATATGGCCTGGAAAGGTATAGAAAGCCTTTTAGGAACTACGCGTAAAGTTTATAGAAGCTCTACTACTATGGCATTTTAACCTAGATTAGCCACTAATAATGGTTACTAATATATCAAACTTTACTCTTACTGGTATCTTACTGTAACCTAATAGGCATCTAGACGCTACCCAGCTCCACTAAAGACTAGTAGTATTTTATAGCAGAAAATTCTAGGGACCTAAAGTTAGGTATTATACCCATAATAAGGAATTGCTGGCTATAGTTGACTGCTTTAAATAGTGGCAATACTACCTTAAGCACGCAAGCTATACTACTTTATAACTATAAAGGAGTTTATACCTTAATAGGCTAGATAGGTGAAGGAGCTTATATAATTTAACTTTAAGATTAAATATAAGCTAGGGGAAAACAACCCTGCTAATAGACTGTTATAACGGCTAGACTATACTAAAGGCTTTAAAATAGGAGAAGGAAAGTAGATAATAGATATCTTACTCCCTATATTATAGAACAAGCTCTAGGTATAGGATGCTTAAGCACTTATAACTCTAAGTACTAAGTTTTAGGTGGTGTAAACCCTATTAGCTTCTACTAATATTCTAGCTAGTACCTAGTCCGTTGCTGATAAGGGTCTAAATATACCTAGATAGGACGTTCCTAATACACTCTTGGAACCTAGTAATATATTACCTCTAATTTCTAAGCTATCTCCTTAAACTAAAAGTAGAGCTATAGAGTAATTAGAACCTAGAGCCCTATAAAGACTAAAGGACTTTAACCTTATAGCGGCCTTCCTAATATATACGCACTAGAGAGTTATAAGATCTATAGTACTATCTAGTTGCGTACTTAGAGTAGTATAAGACAAAATAGCTTTTACCTAGAAACTATCTAAAAGGTTAACGGATTTTATCTATAAGGTGCAACGGAGGGACGCCTCCTATGCCATCTTTAATGTGGAAGTAGACCGGAAATATAATGGAAAGGAAGCTAATAGGCCTACTATATAGATATGGTAAGGTTTGGGTGCTATAAGAAGCAAATCTATAATAGAAGATTCTTATAAAGAATAATAATAATCCTCTAGGCGGCCACTATAGTTAAGTTAAAATAGTAGAATTACTTTAGCGTAAATACTATTGGTTAAAGCTTAATTAGGAAGTAAAGGAATATATTAGCTATTATAAGAAGTGTTAAGTATATAAAATCTGAAGGCATAAGCTATAGGGTTTACTTAAATTGGTTCCTCCCGCTAGCAAACTATAGTAATATTACGCTATAGATTTTATTACAGATCTTCCGCCATTAAAAGATAAGCAAGGATAAATATACAATTTAGTCCTTATACCTATTAATAGGTTTTTAAAGTATGTTTAATACCTTCCTGTTAATAAGACGATTAATATATAAGCGCTTATAAACCTAATTAAGGAGAAATGCTTTTTTAAAGTAGATTAACTATACTCTATTATTACTAATAGGGGTAGCGTCTTTATAAGCTAATACTGGTCAGATCTATGCTTTTATTTAAAGATAGACCACTATTATAGTATGGCTTTCTATCTATAGATGGATGGGCAAATAGAGCGCTAGAACTAGGAACTAGAGTCTTACCTATAAATATATTTAAACTACTAGTAAGATAATTAGTATAAGCTATTTTTATACGCGGAATACGCTTATAACTTAAAGCAATACTTATTATATAAGTATACACCTATCTAGATTGCCTATAGCGTTTAACCATCTGAATTTAATAGTGTACTTAATAATTACTGGCTAAGGCCATATAATTAATTATAGGACCTAACTGGGAAGTTTAAGGATATTTACTAAAGAGTATAAGGGTACCTTAAGAAATAGGAGGAGTAATAGAAGTATATAAAGTAGAGCCTATAAGATATATAAGAGCAGTAGAGACTTTGGTATAACCGCAAACACTAGGATAAGTATTTTGGCATAGGCAATAAGGTTCTATTATATTTAACAAATATTAAGACCTGTTAACTATTAAAGAAGCTTAATATAAGATACCTAGGCCCCTTCTAAATTAAGAAATAAATTAGTAAGCTAGCCTACTGTCTCTAGCTACCCCTATTTATAGCCTATATATATCTAGTATTTTATATAAATCTATTAGAGCTATAGCATAGACTACTACCGGAAAAGAACTTCTGTCTAGGCCTAATTAAACACCCTAAAGTGGTAGGCAAGTGGTATAAGGTTAAAGCTATACCATGCTATAAATCTATTAAGAACAAGCTTTAATATAAAGTTAAATAGCTAGGCTAGCCTATTAAGGACTCTATATAGGAACCAGAGGATTACCTTAATTATTATAAAGATATTCTAAAGGAATATTAGGACCAAGGTCCGTAATCTATAAATTATAGAAAACGCTCTAATACTATAGTGTTATTACAACCTATAAAGAAAGTTTATAGTAGGCTAAGAGAGGCCCTAAAGAGTAAATAGATTAAATTAGATATAGAACAGACAAGCTCTAGAAACTATAAGGATTAATTAGGGCTACGGCCTAAGGCAGGACAGGTTCTTAGCCTTTTTATATATATAGTATAGAATTAATAGGGTATTTTGCTAGAATTGTATTCCTATTTATTAGTCTATATTAGGAATAGTGTTCCTATATCTTCCTAAATACCTTATAAGGCCTTTCTAATTGCCACTATATATAAGAATTAATTCTAAATGCCTGAATTAAAAGCTACTATGCCTTATCCCTAGGTGTAGGATTAGTATCTATTGGCCTGCTAAGTAATAGCTAACGGGAATAAGATCTAGATCTAGATCCCTTAGTAGAAGTATAGGTAGGCATAAAAATAGGGGTAGGCTAATAAGGTGTAGATAGAGCAGAGATCCTTAAACGCTTAATACTAATATTAGGCCCAAACCAGTACTAATAAAGTTCTTAAGGCGTAAGCTTATAGTTAATAAAGACATGCTTAAGCCTAGAATAAATAGAAATGTTAGCTAGCTGGTAAAGACTAGAACTACTAAGACCTTACTATAGCAATCGTTAGTTACCTATCCGCTAGATACCTAAAGGGTAACCTACCTAATACTATATTATATTATGCTCTTTTAAAACCTAACGCGTATATATAAACTTCTTATAGTAGACAATAACCTTCTTCTTATTACCCCCATCCTTTACCCTATCCTTAGTATACTAACCTTACTCCCTTATTAGGTGTTACTAGCTAGCTTACTAGAAATTATGGGCGGTGTAGATAGCTATAGCGTAGTCTTAAATTTAACCTAGCTGTTTAGTATTAGCGCTAGAATAAGAGAGAGCCTAGGCGATGTAGTAGTTAAGGATATTAAAGGATTATCGCCACTTAGGCCTAGGCTATATTAAAGCCTAAAGTTAGTAATAGAAACCTATTAAGGATAGAAAAGCTTACCTTAATATAACTGCCGCTCTTAGTATATATGCATTAATTATAAGGACTAAAGGTATTAGACCTTATACAGTGGGTCTTGTTATAAGTATCCAGAATCTTCTTATTAGATTTCTGGTCTTTTAAGGATATATATATAAAGTTATTTAGGCAGGACTAGCACCAGTTACGGGTTAGCAGAGGTTAGGGTTCTATATATAGCGGTAGGGCTAAAATACGCTATAAAATTAGCTTAAAAGAGCAGTTAGCAGGAGAATAAAGAGGCATATTAAATTAATAATGGAAAAAAAGAAAATCTTAATAATATAACGTATTCCACCATTAAGTGAGCCAACCCATTAAGCGAGCCACCTTTGTCACGAAGTTCAAATAGATGAGTTCATTAATAAAATGGGTTAATCGATTAATGATCTTATATTATGTCTTTTTAACCTTAATCTGACGTGTCTTTAGTAACATATCTTTGTGCATATAACTCGTGCACGTGACCCACGCCTTTAGAGAATACAGATTATCTAACACACCCCCTTAGCTTTAAGCTCTTTAAGGTTAAAGCTAGCCACCTTCTTATGTCCGTTAATGAGTTAATTAAACCGTAATCTTATCTAAATCCTTCCATCTTGCTCTAATACTGTCCCTTAGGTCCTCTAGTTACTTCTCCTTATCCAACTACTCCTTGATATCCACCATCCCGATTATATTAACAAAGCTTTGAAACCTCTGCTTGGGCAGAGCCTTTATAAGTCTATTAGCAATTATCTCCTTTATCACTATCTATTAAAATCATACTCGTCTCATTACGTATTCCTGACGTAGCCAGTATTAATAGATATTAATATGTCGGAGCTTCGTAATTAGCTTTACCGTGTCTTCCATAATTAGTTAGAGCGTCTATATGTTGTCGCATTTAATAATCAAGGGCTCATTTAGGTGTAACGTCATTGCTTTAAACAGCCTACTGATAAAGATAGCTTCCTTTACTATCTATAATAGGGCTAATAACTCGGCTTCTGTGCTCGATATTATTACCATACCCTGCTTGTTTGCTCTCTAGGTAATTAGCCCCCTAAATAGCTTTATAATATATCCTTACAAGCTCTTTCTGTTAACGGAGTTGTCCGTAAATAATACATTACTGGCATAGATAAATAATTACACTTTACCTCTACCGTCTCTTCTGTCGTCTTGTCCTTTGTCGCGTATTCCTTTGTCTCTCCCCCTACCGTTTATTCCTTCCTTGTCTCCTCTATAGTAGATTGCTCTGCTCCTCGTGCTATATAGGTACTGGATTACTCTATCTGCCACTTAATAGTGCTCTTAGCTTGGGTTCTAATTAAACCTTACCAGCTGTGATACTATAAAAGCAATATCCGGACGCGTCATAGTGGCTGTATAAAGTATTAAACCTATTTTTCTCTGATATAGCATTGTAGAAGCTGCTTCTCCTAGTAGGGATATAGGACGGACTAGTAGGTCTATATTAGGGGATAGAAGCGTCGGACGGATTAATTGGTAATTAGTAGGGAGGAGTTCTGATTCTGCTATAGAAGTGTCTAGAAGATACCCTCTAAGATCTATCTTATACTAGTTAGCTATCTTCTTAATATAGGCTTCCTAGGATAGCTATAGGAGCCTCTAACTATAATTGCGTAGCACGTAGATTCCTATAAACCATTTTAGCTTGCTAAAAATACTTATCTGGTATTCCTTATATAGCTCCTTAATTACTTCTTAAGCTTTCTTCTTATCTATCTTTTAGTAGCAGAAGATAATATCGTTAATATAGAAGAAGACGACTATTCCACCTTTTAGCATAACACATGGCTCCTAAGGTACCTCTTTAAAGCCCAATTCGTTTAACAAGCTCGTAAGATTCTTCTACTATAACAGTAGTAATCATTATAGTCCATACAAGGCTTTTCTTAAGCGCAGTACTTTATCTTTCTTTCCTTTGTTGAACCCTAGCGGTAGCTTTATGTAGACGACCTTATTAAGATCATAATAGACAAACGCATTAACTGCATCTATCTATATCGTCTCCAGGTCGAATTTTGCGGTAATCGCTATAAGGGTTCGGAAGGTTATACTAGCTAATATAATAGCTCTTATAGGTAGGTCTCCTAAGGCCTATTAATTTCAGCATACTACTAAGCATACCTTACATTTCTAGAGAAATCCATGCTTGTCCGTCTTGTAGACAAATACTTATATTAAGCTAAGGATCTGCTATCCCTTTATATGCTTCTTTTCTATTTCTTAAAACGACCTTATTTAATAATAAGATTGGAGATAGGCTTATTAAGCCTCTTAGAACTAATCTCAAAGGGGATACATATTAAGGTCCCAGATTAACTAAGGTAGCGGAGGTAGGTTCTTCCTATATAATCTAATATCACGTATTCTACCTAATTTCAGCTTACTGTCGTTAAGTTAACTATTAAGGTTGAACTTCCTTCCTGCTAAGAAGGCGTCGTAATAGGCTAATATAATTCTTTTAATAACAAAGTCTTTAAACCTATTATCGCTGGCTTCCTTAAATAAGTCTTTAACTAAGTTATTAAACACCCCCTAAGTGTAAAACCTATTTCCTACTTAGCTGACGATGTCCTAATTAGTACCTTATACATCTAACTTTATAGGATACTTGACGTAAAAGGTATATAGAGATTCTTTATCTTCTTCTATTAGAGGTGGCGTACAATACATATCTTTAAGAGCTCTTATAAGGTTAAGATCTACTAACTTATTAAAGGCTTAAACTGGCTCATCGTTAACATCTTCCTCTTAAATTAACAGTTTAAATACTTTGTTATTGTCTTCCAGGAGAACCTTGTTCTTGGTTAGGGTATTAGGGAGTTAAATCTTCTCAATTAGCGTATCTAATTCGGCGTATAAATCCTTTAAGATGTCCGTTCGCTTCCCATTAAAGAACGTCTTCTCGTTAAAGATAACATCCCTAGTAGAGATAATAATACCTTTATGTGGGATCCAGATCCTGTAGATATTGGTAGAGTTATAGCCAATAAGGTAGCTAATATAGGCTCATGGATCTAGCTTGCTTAGCCTTTTCTTCTTTAGCTAGGCATCCAACGTCATCGTGTACGCCCTACAGCCGTAGGCTTTTAAGTGCGCTAATTATGGTTTTCTTAATCTCCTATTCGCTAGGTAGGTATGGAACCTCTTATATAGTAATTTCCATCCATTGCTTTCTTATGGCGTTCAATCTTAAAGGTAGACTATATAGTTAACGATCTCATTCTATAGATTATATGGTAGCTTGGCAGCAATTCTTATTACTTATATTCTCTTAATAATCACACTCCCTAAGTGTTTGGCGGTACCGTTCTAAGCTTAGGTATATAGCGCCGAAGGCTTAAATATAATCCCTTAAGTCCGTAGCTATTTAAGAGTTCTCTTTCTCCCTAGCTTATTATCTAATCTAATAGTATTAACTTTAAGGTTATACCTTAGATGAATCCATTAGATAAAATCTTTAAGTACTTATAGTGTCTCCTTCTCCTTGCCATGCGTTGTTATAAAATATAGGAAGGTTCTTCCTAAGAAGGTGTTATAGATAAACATAACTCGTATAAATCCAGTATGCGCTTCCTTAAGGTCAGTCCAGTTAATATAGAGGTTAAGATAAGGTTTATTAATATTCCGTTTTAAGAACCTTCTTAAGACCTAACGCTTAATTTTAGCAAGACTACAATGTTAATATTCCGTTGTCTTTAGGCCTTAAAGCTTAACTCCTAAGGCGTTAAGACCTAGATGGTAAAGGCTTATAGATCCTAGATAACCTAGACACAAATACCATAGATACGCATTACCTTTTAAATCTAGATAAGCGTCTCTTAATAATACTCTACGCTTCTATTAGCGGCGTAGCAGTTAGCTTATATTAAACGCTAATAGACTTCCTAGTCAGACGTATTTAATAGTCTATTATCCGTAACGTTCTTCTATTTAATATAGGATTGTGTTGTCCTTCTAAACTAGCAGATTATTATCTCCTTTATTATCCTAGTAGAACCCTTATTTTTAAAGTAGATGGAACGACACTAGATTCATATTAAAGTCTGTACAAAAGGCAACGTCCTTAAGACGTAGGATTCCCTTACTTTTGTCTGGTTTTGTGACCTAGATAGTGACATTGCTATAACCTAGTATAGGCACTTCTAAGCTGCTGGCAATAATATATTTATGTCTTAGAGCTTTCCTAAAATTGTAAAAATAAGAGAGGTTATTAAAGATATAAAGAGTGGTTCCTAAGTTAAGAATAGTTAATAGCTTTAATAGATGGAGTTAACCGGTATAATACAATTCTAGGAATATTATATTGGCTTCTTCCTTAATCTTAACTATCTCCTATTATTATTAAGCTTTATTAACCTTTAATTCCTTAAGCTTAAGTCGTTTTACTTAGGTAGCTAGATCCTTATCTTACTCTACCTTTATAAGCACCCTTTTTATATATATACCTACGGCTTTAAATCCCTTAGGCCTTTTGCTCTTAAATAGATACTAATAGTTAGGAAGGGTATATCCCCTTATATTGCATGCCAGGCATTTAAGGTTCTTTAACCTTTTAGAAGATATCTCTTTAGTTAAATTTATACCTGCCCTTTTTTGGCTACGAGATAAGCTATTCCCTTTTCCTTTTTAGACTTTAGCAGTAATAGAGATACCCTCTTTAGGCTCTCCTGTAAAGTCTACATTAAATGCACTCCCTCTTGCCATTATAGGTACGGCTTTAAAAAGGTTTTAGAATGCTTCTCGTAGCTCTATTACTACTTTATGGTATTCTAATAAGAGAGCCTTTTCGGTATTATTTACCTGCTTTATATACAGAACAAAATAGGTTTCGCTTATAGGTCGTATTATATTTATAAGGTCTATTAGCCAGATCCTATTAGTTATTTATAGAAGATTATACTTCTCTGCCATCTTTATCGCATGCTTATTACGGACGCTTTAAGTACAATGTTACGACTACTTGGAGAAGAGTCGCAGGAAGCTAGTTGGTTAATATAGGCACGGTCTAGGATAGATCTGGTGGAACCATGTGATAAGGAATAGTAAGCGAGTCACATGATGTTATATATAGTGTACGAAGTATACGTAGTGTACGCCATATATAATACGTATAACACGTACCTCACGTACAAGAGAGGATTTCTTAGGAGTATGGTTGTGTATTTAAAGGACCTTAGTCCCTACCGTAGATAGTTCTCTCCTTATAGTAAATCTTAGAATACAATTAGAGTTAATCTGTTAGGTAACCACTCCACCAGTTATTATTATGTTGTTGTTTTGTTCTTACCTATATACCTAGCCTAATAATAGAACCTACTGTAGTTTCTGCTATAAGGTCCCGTTACACATTCACTACTAAGGTTATAGTATTAAATAAAGTCGAATAATATGCCACTAAGAGCAGCACTAGTTATGACGGCGTTGACGGTAGCTATAACCTTAGGGCTAGGAGATACTAGTATAGACAATAGGGATTCTTAAGTGGTTATACAAGGTTAGTTATAGGAAATAGTTAATCACTTATAAGATAATAATAGGATACTTAAAGAACGTATTAATGGAATTAGAGCAGCAAAGATTAAGTTACCTTTAATTAAATAATTCTTAGGAGAGAAGTCGAAGCTTAAGGGATTTCTTACGCAGATGCACTTTAAGGTAGTATAGGAAGGAGCGAAGTTAGTAATATTGTTAGATTAAGTAGCTGATGCAGGATTATTCCTAATAGGGAGGGCACTTAAGTGGTTTAAGCTATATCTTATGGAAATATAGGCCAATGGCATAACAACTACTAACTAGGACGTACGGTATATATTTACCAGTTAGAATGGGTTTGTGGAACAACTAACGCAGATATTTAGAGACCTGGAGGCTATAACTATAGTGGAATAAAAGCTTTAGAACTTAGTATAACATACTTTAGCAATTAAGTATATAACACAGTTTCAAACACTAGCCACGTAGGTTAAGTGGAATAATAGGGCGCTTATGGCACAGTATAAATAGGGACTTAAGGCTAAAGTCTAGGATGTAATTATCCTAATGGAAGATGCGGATACTCTAAGAGAGTTAATAGATTAGTTAATAAAGATTAATAATAGAATCTATTAAAGGGAATAAGCTAAGAGAGGGTAGGATAGAGTTCCATAGTTATATAAGGCGCAGAGCACGCAATAATAGATATAGAGTTAAAAACTATGGAATAGCGCAGAGCTAATAACCTAAGTGGTACTAAAGAAACCTAAAGGTGGGAAAAGAAACTATAGAAACCTAGAGGTTAAGGATTAAGTAATTAAAGGACCTAGGAGCAGAGGCCAAACCAGGGATCTTAGTAGTAGAAGATATTTAGGCGGACTCTATAGCAAGAAAGATGGTTTAAAGATGGAGCTTATATAAATTGTGGAAAACAAGGTCATTTCGCTAGAGACTATAAAGGTAGTTAGAGTAACTACGCGGTAAAGGGAACTAGGCCAGTAGACGGCACGTATATATAAAGGGATAATAGTGTACTACGAAAAACAAAAGAATGTTTAATTAATAGTTTTATGTATTATTATAACAACGCATGCCGAATTCATAAGGATGCTAAGTATAGCGTAAGCTATTGGCTATAGGAGCTATTGTTATTTAAATTTAAAGGAACCAACGAACCAGCTTATAGATTAGACATTAAAGATAATAAATTTAATATAGGTAAAGTATTTACTAATAATAAGGTAATAAAGGTAGCTTACTAGAAGTATGTAAACCTTAGAGAAGTCGAAACAGAAGTAGAGACTAAGACTATTATAGAACAAGGTTTAGTAACGGGTATTATAACACTATTGGATACGATTTCCATCGCTTTATAAGATAATAGGAGTAATGTTTAAAAGAAACTAAGCAAGTAGATAACTACTAGTGCTAGCTCATCACTTAATAAAGGTAAAAGGCTATAGGCTTAAGATTCTTAAGCAGAGATAAGAGAAGCTTAAGATTCTTAAAGTAAGATAAGACACACCTAAGGACCCATAATAGACGAAAACCAATGGGAAAGGGTAGTAACTTAGTTTAGTAATAAACGAATAAGTATAGGACGCAAGTTTAAGAACTATAAGTTTAGAGAACGAATAAGAATATTAGTAATTCTAGGTAAACGTAGTATTTAGCCTAAAGATTAAACAGTTAATACTAGGATTAAAAAGTAAGATAACTATAAAGATTTAGCTATAAGACGCAGAAAATAAGAAACTATAAATAAGTTTAGGACAAGAATTATTACATAGCAAGAGCAAAAGCTAGATAAGAGGTTAGCTATACTAGGTTGTATAAGGGATAGAGCACCTATATAAAGAGTTACTAATAGGCTAGGTGTAGGGACACCTAGAGCAAAATAGTTAGATAAACTAGAATAAGAAGAGGATCTAGATATTCTAACTAGGTTCGAAGAAAGACATACTAAAGGATATTACAATATAGTAATAATAAGGTACTTTCTAATAGATAGACCATATACACTAAACCAGTTGTATGGAAAGTGGTATAGGCAATAACACAATAATAAATGGGTAGACTTTTATATATAGCTAGACAAAAAAGTTGTCTAAAACTAACCCATTATGGAGAAACGTATAAGTCACATTAAAGGAGTATTAATTATAACGTTAAGGAACCTAGAAGAAGGATCTAGGGACTAGAGAAGTAAGTGATAAATCTTAGTACCTGTAGTAGAGATACTAGTAGTTAGGTTGACTAGGTATAGGTTTAAACTCAAAAATAAAGATAAACTAAGAGTTAACCTAAAATATATAGCGCATTATACACTATTGTGGATAGCTTGTGTGGATAATATGTGTAATATATATAGAGCACCTAAAGACAAGAACTGGAAGTACCTAGTAAGGATATATTAGGCACCAGAAGAAAAGTGGTTTAGGAATACTAAGTATATACATAGTTAGCACCCAGTAGAAGTATAAGGTTAAGGAGACTTAATACTTTAACTAGGAAGATTCCTTATAGAAGAATGCCTAGACGGATAATAGTGGTGGGAGTGCCTAAAGAACACTTATCTATAGTATATAGAGGAAAAGAAATAAACTAAGTATTGGCCTAAGTTGGACTAAGTATAGGCAGGATCTAGCAGCCAACAGTTAGGAAAAGGGGAGGTGTATAGAACTAGAGGGAACCAGTGTTAGAGCTTTAGACCCTTAAAGGAATTTAAGGTTGGTACCTAAATTTAAGAGCTAAGTGGCAAGATTAGCAGTTTAAAGCGTTAGTAGATAGTAGAGCAACTAGGAACCACATATTACTAAAGGCAGTAGAAAGGATAGGGTTACTATATAGACAGAAGGAACACCTGTATCCACTTATAACGATTTTAGGAGACTAGATAGCCTATAGAGGAGGTATTATTAATCTTAAAATAGGACCTATTTAGTTAACTATTAAAGGGAGACTAGTTAGAATGTCTTTTAATATCCTACCGTTAGGACAGGATGAGGCGATACTAGGAATACCTTAGTTATAGGAGTATAATCTAAAGATTAATTGGGTTATAGGTTAGGTTAATATTAAGGATACTTAACGGCGTAAAGTGCGACAGTAAACTAAGTTGGTATAGTACCAAGTTGGAGCGATATATAAAGAGACTAAGTGAGGCTTAAGTTATGTACCAAAAAGATACTATAAGTATGGTAAAAAGTTATGGTTACTAGAAAGTGAAAAGCTGTTAGAGTATATAGCTTAGGACCATAAGATAGAGTTAAAAGAGGGAATGAGTTTAAAGTTCTTTCCAATCTATAAGCTTACTAAAATAGAGTTAGTAGCGCTTAAGGAGTTTATTTAGGAGAACTTATGAAAGGGATATATTAGACTATTATAGTTATTAGTAGGATATCCAGTACTGTTTATCCTAAAGAAAAACGGAAAACTTAGGATATATATAGACTATAAATAGTTGAACAGTATTACTAGGAAGGATAGGTATTCTTTACCCTTAATTAGTAAAATCTAAGACAGGATAGGCAACGTAAAGATCTTTATAAAGATAGATCTGAGATAGGCGTACCATTAGATTAGAATTAAGGAAGGTAATAAATAGAAGGTAGCCTTTAGGTTAAAGGAAGGACTATATAAACCATTGGTTATACAATTCGGGCTTATAAACGTACTAGTAACGTTCCAGAAGCGAATTAATAGTGTGTTAGGAGAACACCTAGATAAGTTTATTATAGCATACCTTAACGACATTATCATCTACTTAGAGAGTAAGGAAGAACATAGAGAACACGTTAAATGGGTCTTAAAGAGACTATAAGAAGAACAGATGCTAGTAGTAATTAAGAAATGTGAGTTCTTTACCTAGAAAACCAATTTTATTGGATTTATTATTAAACTAGGCTAACTTAGTATAGATCTAAAGAATATTGAGGCTATAGTGAATTGGCAAGAACTAGAGAACGTTACGTAGTTGAGATTGTTCCTAGGGTTTTGCAATTACTATAAAAGGTTTATAGCGAAATGGTTATAGGACGTTAAGCCATTTACATAGTTAATAAAGAAAGAAGAACCGTGGGTATAGGGAAAGAAGTAATAAAAACTGTTTAAGAAAATTAAAGAGTTATTTACCTAGGAGCCAGTTCTTAAGATCTATTAACCAGGTTTAGAGACGGTTATAGAAACAGATATATTAGACTTTGCACTAGGGGCGTGCTTTATATAGAAATATTAAAATAGATGGCACCCAGTAGTATACTATAGTCGAAAGATAACACTACTAGAGTTAAACTATGATATCTATAATAAGGAGTTGCTAGGTATAGTAGTAGCACTTAAGGAATAGAAAGTATTCTTATAAGGAATAGAAAGTATTCTTATAAGGCATAGAGAAACCGTTTGTGGTTAAGACGGACTATAAGAACCTTATAGGATTCCTAATAATAAAGGAACTTAACTAAAGATAGGTTAAATGGGCGGAAATGCTTATAGAATACTATTTTGAAATTTAGTATACTAAGGGTACAGACAATGCACGAGCAGACGCTCTAAGCAGAAAGGCTAAACTATAAAGTAATAAAAAGCTATCGGGAGCTTTGTTGCAAAAGAATTAAGATAGATTAATTAGGTATAATTATCTAAAGATTGTAGCGACTAAGAAAAGTCAGATCTATAAATTACTAAAAAGTAATTAGACACAGAAAATCTAAGAAGTATAGGTAGAGGATCCAGACTTAGAGTAATATAAAAATAGAGAAGTAACGTATATGCCTAAGTCTATTATAGAAGAATTTGTTAAGGAATTCTATAAGGGAATAATATAAGGATACAACGGAGCTATAGGCTTAATATTAAGGCTTTAAAAGGAGTATATTATTTAAGGAATCTGGGGACTAGCAAGACAAGTTATAAGGGAATATTTAGATTGCTAAAGGAATAAACCGACGAGGTATAAGCTATATAGAGGGCTATAACCTGTTAAGACACCAGGAAGACCATAGGAGGTTATATTATAGAACTTTATTATTAAGTTACTAAAGTTAAGAGATCCTATTATAGGACAAGATTATAACGCGATTTTAGTAATAGTAGACAAGCTAATAAAGTGGGGATACTTTATAGCATATACTAAAGAGATATTAGTAGAAGATGTCGCTAGAATCTATATAAAAGAAGTATTTATAAGATATAGAGCACCAGATAAGATTATATCGGATAGAGATCTAAGATTTATAGTAGTATTTTGGGAAGTATTTCTGGCAGAATAAGGGGTTCGCGTAGTAATATCTACAGCATATTATCCGCAGATAGATAGATAAATGAAAAGACTAAACTAGACACTAGAGTAGTATTTAAGGCATTATATTAATTACATATAGAATAATTGGGTATTGTTGTTACCAGTTACATAGTTTACATATAATATAACACTATAAGAAGGAATGGGGACATTACCATTTAAGGCGAATTATAGATACGAGCTAAGAATATCGTTATCGCCACATTAAGTAAAAAGGACGAGTAGCATAGCTAAACAAAGAATGGAGACGTTAATAAATCTTTATATAGACCTTAAAGAAACAGCTAAACTAGTATAAGAACAAATAAAAAGGTACTATAATGCTAAGAGATCTAAGGGACCAGATCTTAAGGAGGGAGATAAAGTGTGGCTACTATACAAAAATTTCAAGAGTTAATGACTAAGCAAGAAATTGGACTATGTTAGACTAGGACCTTTTAAAGTTAAGTAAAGAATTTTATTAGTTACATATAAGTTAAACCTACTAGCTAAAATAAAAATCTACCCTATATAATATATCGCAATGCTAGAGCTAGTATATGGGAATATTAAGCCACCAGTTTATAAAGCAGACATATATAGAGAACAAGAGGAAGACAAATAGCAAGTTTCAAAGATTATTAGTTATAAGAATATAGATAACGAAACATAGTACGAAGTAAAGTAGATAGGCTATAGTAAGACTACCTAGGAACTACTAAGCAACCTAAGAAACGCTATAGGAAAGGTATAGGAGTATTAGAAGAAAGTAGGTCAGGTAATATTAACAAAAAAGGATCGCCAAAGAACGAGTCACCTAAGGGGGACCTAAGAGGAGCAATTGCCGAGCTACTCGGAGTTATTTCCCTTATAGGAGGAGAGCTAGTCCTTTTATTACCTAGCTTAGACAAACCCTGTTAAACCAGTTTCCACTCCTTGGAATAGACCTTCTCACAAACACGTTTAAGACAAAGAAGACGGGCAGAGGCTAATAGACGGGCTTTAAGGGCACGCTATTAAGCAGCTATAGCCTTTTACTCCACTTCCTATAAATAACGAAGCTTATCTAAGGCGCTTAAGAGCTTACTATTAAGCTTTACAGCAATAGATTAAACACGAGACCCTATAATAGGTTACTTAGGGAACTTAAAGACTGTTAAGAGTTATAGGACGCGCATACTTAGCGTTAGAAACAAAGCGAACATTATAGGACAATTGAATGTTTGCTTAGGTGTACTCTAAACAAGATAAGGGTTGTTAAGATAAGGGACTTACTATTGCAACACACACCAACCCTGCTTTCGCATAATAAGAATATGGAGACGACATTATCTCACCTAGTGACAGTATGGCAGCCACAGTGCGAGCACAACGTTACGCTTATAAAGAAGAAGAAGCTTTAGGTATAATAAGTAAGGATATTAACCAGACTAATTAAACGGACATTATACCTCTAGTGGATAACTTGGAGATGTTAGGAATCTTTAAAAATAAAGATAAAAAGAAGGGAGATAGTATTATGGACGCTTTAAGTACAATATTATAACTACTTGGAGAAGAGTCGTAGGAAGCTAGTTAGTTAATATAGGCACGGTCTAGGATGGATCCGGTAGAACTATATAACAAGGAATAGTAAGCGAGTCATATAATATTATACGCAGTATACAAAGTATACGTAGTATACGCCACGTATAATACGTATAACACGTACCTTACGTATAAGAGAAGATTTCTTAGGAGTATAGTTATGTATTTAAAGGACCTTAGTCCCTACCGTAGATAGTTCTCTCCTTATAGTAAATCTCAGAATACAATTGGAGTTAATCTATTAGGTAACCACTCCACCAGTTATTATTATGTTATTGTTTTGTTCTTACCTATATACTCAGCCTAATAATAGAACCCACCGTAGTTCCTACTACGAGGTCCCATTACAATGCTCCTATTAGTTAAGCTATTGGGTGACCTTTATCTGCTTAAGCCCTTTAAGTAACTCTATATACTGCAGTTGTACCTTCCTTATTATAAAGTTCTTTGAAGGCTTAGTGTCTTCTTTTAACCAAATTAGCTATTCCTTAACTATAAGGGAAGGATTGAGCAGTAGCTTCTTCTAAATTAATACTATAGATGTAATCTAGGTGTGTATTTATTACAGATACTCTTCCTATTTTAGGAAGTACTTTATGTCCTAGTTATAGTATTGTCTGCTGTTCTTATACGCTTTCTGTTGATTTGTTAAGAGCTGTGCATATAAGGTTACATTCTTATTAAAATTAGTAACTTTTGGATAGGCTGGTTCTTATAGTAGAGCTTATTAAGGTGCTGTATTGTCTGGGTTAACGTGGGCCTAAATTTGTTTATCTACTAGGGCTTATAGTTGCTAGATCTATTACTCCCAGTCTTCTAGTTTATTAAGGATGATCGTAGTTAACGAACTTAACATTAGTGGAGTCATTTTAACTAATAGGCAGGTGGGGAATTGAGATGGTATTTTATTGTTAGGATCGTCCTTATTATCAGGATCGTCCTTGTTATTAGGGTCGTCCTATAACGATTAATGTAGAATCTCGTAGAATCTCGTGGAAGGTTCGTGTCAGAATCGTCCTATAACACTTGAGGTAGGATTTCTGTCAGAGTCTGCGTCCTTGATAATAAGGTGTTAGAGTCTGACGATAAGGTAGAATTTCTTTAAATAATTAGTAATAGCTGACTAGCTTCTTGAGTTGGCGGACTGGGCTTATAACTGTTACGAAGTTCAAATAGATGAGTTTATTGATAAAATGGGTTAATTGATTGATGATCTTGTATCGTATCTTTTTGACCTTAATCTGACGTGTCTTCAGTAACGTGTCTTCGTGCACGTGACTCGTGCACGTGACCCACGCCTTTAGAGAATACAGATTATCTAACAACCTTAAACCCCTACCAAAAACTAGAAAATCCACACCTTAATATCTTAACAACCACTTAATAATAAATTCTAATAATTTAGATTTAGACTTTTATATATACTCTATAGCTTATATTAAAGTTATATTATAAATAGTTTGGTGGTTTTTAAGATATTAAAATTTGGTGGCTAAAATAAGGCTAAATTACTATATCTTAAAAACCACTAAAGTATTGATAATGCAACTTTAATAGATGCTGTAGAGTATATATAAAAGTCTAAATCTAAATTATTAGAATTTATTATTAAGTGGTTGTTAAAATATTAAGGTGTAGATTTTCTAGTTTTTGGTGGGGTTTTAAGGTGGCTCACTTAATAGGTTGGCTTACTCGATAGTAGAATATGTTATTAAAGATACGTCTAAAATTGGACAAAGGTTAATAATAGGAAGTAAGGTATTAAGGAAAAGGACCAAGCTTAATAAGTAAAGTGTCTCTATACTTTACCTTCTAATATCTTTTTAGTATATAGCTGTAACCTTGCTAATATAACTTCGTTATAATAACGTAATTTAGAAGGTGTTACGGCGCTAGTGGAAAATAGTAGATTGTGGCGGACAATCGCAGACAGTTTCTTACTGTTTTAGACAGTCGCAGTTACGTGACTAGAAGATTGTATAAAACCTCGAGCGGCGCTACCCTTCTTCTCTTTTCCTTTCTCTAGCTTTAGATCCTTGTTTATAGACAATCCAATTATACAGGCTTGCGCGACCCTCTTGCCATGCTTGTGCCTTAATTGACCAAGTCGCTAACATTATCTAAAGCTTGTTACCACTCTTCTTTCCTAAAAAGGAACTTAAATATATCTACAAGGCTATAAATAAGATAAGGATAAAGAATAGGACCCTAAGGACTATAAGGACCACAAAAATATAAATAGAACACGAAACCTAAGAACAGGACATGCATGGACTAGAACCCCTAGAAAATAAACAAATAACCGGAAATTACCTAAAACCCCTACTACTATGCTAAGAAACATAGCAGCTGGCAAAGCCGCTGTAGGACCCGCAAATACCTCCAATAGTAAAATAGTTACCATCTTAACCCCCCTAGGAAGAGCTCGCAGCAGCTAATACCAAAATTAAATGGCTTTAAGAGCTGCTTAAAACCAGAGATACCCCTATATCTAGTAAGAAGTTATTAGACACTTAGAGACTTACTACGGTCCTTAAGGCCCTAGCCCAATATATAGCATTAGTATTATTGCGGTCTGCAAAGGTTATAGACCCCCTATTGCTTATAGACGGAACTAACCCTATATTTAATAATTAGAAGCTTTAACTATAAGATAAGCTTAAAGTTAATGCGGACTATTTCCCTACTACCTAAGCTAAAATGGCCTACGTTTTTGGCCGTACTAGTAGGGACGCATAGACGCATCTATGTCTGTAATACGCCTAGGACTTAGTAGACCCCTTCCTCTCTAGAGAAAAGATAATTAACTACCTATCTTCTATCTATAAGAACCCCTTTAAGACATAGAACGCCCGCCTTAATTATAAAGCCCTTAACATAAAAACAATAGAGACCTTTTTAGCCTTTTAAACCCGCTTTCTGCACCTAGCTGGTTAAGCCTAAATTCCCTATAAAGACCTAATGCTAGACCTCTTTAATAAGCTCACCCTAGACCTATAGCGTGCTATACTGCCAGTTTTTACTACTATATAGACGCTAAAGGTACTTATAGACCACTACTTAGCTATTAATTAAGGCCTCTATTAAATTAAGGTATAAGCTAAGTGGTATAAAGCTAGAAACTCTTTAAACTAGACTATAAGCGCTATAAGAACGGCCTATAGTGCCCTAGCATAATTAGCAACTCCTATAGCACTAGCTATATAGCCCGCTGTCAATTTAGCAGCTAGCTACGTAGCTAGCCCTACTGCGGGTCCGGTGCATACTTGGCCTATATATAGCAACCCCTATAGATAGGCCCTTAGCAATTAAGGAGCTTGCTTCTTATACGGCTAGAAGGACCACTTTACTAAGGACTGCCCAATAAAGGTAAAAACAGATAAGGTTCTGTTAATATAGGAGGACAGTATAGAGTTGGAAAAAGAGGAACCTTAGAGGAAGACTCCTTTTTAGGATTAAAAGGGATTAATATATTACATATTAATCTGGGTTAGCTAGTTAGTAGAAAAGGCTGCACTATCCTTTATACTTTATTTTGTAATAGATATTAAGTTTTAACCTCTACTTTAGCTGACTCTAGAGCAAATGCCTTTACCTTAATAGATACTTAGTGCGCTATAAAGCTGGCCGAATTTTTAAATGCGCCCCTTAAGGAACTGCCTAAACTAGTTCTTATTTGTGGGTATAACGGAAGAATAGGGCTACCTATTACAACTATCTTATAGATCTACCTCCGTGTTAACGGATAAAGGTAGTATAATATCCCCTTTCTTATTATGGACCTGGGAAGCCATAATATAATCCTAAAAAGAAAATGGCTAGCCTATTTAGGCTTATAGCTTAATATATAGAATAGACAGCTCCTCTGGCCTAAATCCCTACCCTTAACCCCTTCTCTTATAAAAGAAATTAGTATTATAATAGAGAACCTTATACGGCCCTAGATTAATACTATCTATTAAGCTGATGCTATGTATAGAGACCAGGCCTTTAAGAAGGACATACAGCTTAATCCGTAATGGATTTGTATACTATGCCGCCCCTAGACTACCTATGTCACGCCCCCTATACTAGAGACCTAGGAAATTAGTAGTAACCTAGCTAAGTCCCCTATAGAGAACTTAGGCCCTACGCAGCTATAAAGGAAGGCTAGGAATACCAGACGCTATACTAAACTGATAGACTAGAAGGACAACTTATAGAAAATGGAATGTGAGCTAAGGAAGACTATAAACCTTATACTGTAAAATACGGCCTAATAAAGGTCCGTAAAGAAACCTATGGACCTTCCCCTAGTTAATATCTGCTGTATTAGCGCTATAGGATTCTATTAGAACTTAGTCTAACCCAATACTATTGCCTTAACTACTAGCTTATATAAAATTAATTAAATAATTAAGGAAAAAGAAAGTAAGCTTAGTGGATAGGAAAGTAAGCTTATAGATAAGGAGCTGGTAGAATAGAAACTGCCCTATTAACACCAGAAATTTAAGGACATATTCTCTAAGGCAGTGTCTAATATGCTCCCACCTTACTGGCCGTATAACTATAAGATTAAGATTAAGCCAGACAAGGAAGACACCCTTAGTTATAGCCCCCTTTGTTAGCAGTCTACTACTAAATTATAGGCTATAAAGCAGTACTTTATTAATAACCTAAATAAGGGCTTTATTAAGCCTAGTTAAGCCCCTTTTAACTTACCTATTCTCTTTACTAAAAAGCTAAATAGAGGACTTTGTTTTTGCATTAACTACCGCAAACTTAATAATATAACCCGCAAGGACCGCTATCTACTACCCTTACTTAATAAGACTCTAGCCTAAATAAGTAGAGCTAAGATCTTTACTAAGCTTAATATCTATTAGGCTTTTTACTAGATTAGGATGGACCCTAGATTAAAAGATCTTACTATATTTTAGACCTGTTACGGAATATATAAATATAAAGTACTTCCTTTTAGATTAACTAACGGACTAGCTACGTACTAGCGGTATATAAATAATATACTTTTTAACTACCTTAATGACTTTTATATAGCCTACCTGGATAATATTATAATCTATTTTAAGAATAAGTTAGAACACAAGGAGCATATCTATAAAGTCCTATAACGGCTCCGCAAGGCCGGCCTCTAGGCTAATATTAGGAAATTGGAATTTAGTATTAAGCGTATAAAGTACCTAGGGTTTATTATTAGTATAAATAGAATTAAGGCAGACCTAGAAAAGATAGCTGTAATTAACTAATAGGCATCCCCAAAGACCGTAAAGGGGGTATAGTTCTTCTTAGGGTTCTGTAACTTCTACTAATACGTTATTAAGAACTATAGCAGGATTGCCTGGCCCCTAAGCTAACTTACCTAAAAGGACTAACCCTTTTACTTTAACACTATATATAGGCAGGCCTTTAATAAGCTTAAGAAACAACTAGTCTCCGCCCCCCTACTTGCCTACTTTAACCCAGAACGGCCCTTTATGCTAGAAACTAATGCCTTAAATAGTATAATAGCTGGTGTCTATTTCCAGAAGCAACCTAACAGAGAATAGCACCCTATTGTATACTATTTGAAGACTATAATAGATACTAAGCTAAACTACCATATTTATAACAAAGAAATGCTGGCTATTATCTCTAGCTTTTAGTACTAGTGTGCATAGCTAGAGGGGACCCCTAAGCCCATTAAGGTAGTTTTAGATCACAAGGCCCTAGAATACTTTATAATAACTAAGGCCCTTATAGCCTGGCAGGTACGCTAGGCAGATATTCTATCTTAGTTTAACTTCTTAATTATATATAGACTAGGCGCTATAAATTATGCAGATGCTTTTATAAGGCGTAAATAGGACCTAAATAACTAGATGGCTGCGAAGATCTTATTATAGACTTAGACACTACTATAACCAGAGCGCCTTAACCCCTAGATATAGGCAGAACTAAATATGGACCCTTTAGACGCTAAAATATGTCCCGTTAACCCTATGGAACTTAACCTTATTAATAAACTATTGCAGGCAAACTGTATAGCCCCTTTTCTATAGGAGTACCGTAAAAAGGTAAAGGACGCTACTAGCCTATAGTCCCTTAAAAACGGACTACTTAAGCACTAGGAATGGCTAGTAGTGGCAGAGGAACAGAATTTATGGACTTGGCTTATTGCCAAAGCATATACTTAGGTCTCTACGGCCTACCCTAGGAAAAATAAGACCTGTAGAATCATTGGCGACCGTTACTACTGGCCTAGAATAGTTATGGATATTAACTGCTATGTATAGAACTGTAACAACTGCTATAGGTCTATAATCTCATAAGATAAGACCCTAGGGCTATTAAAGCCACTCCTAATACTAGAACGCCCCTAGCAGTATATCTTTATAGACTTTTATAAGTTACCTATAGACCGCGATAGATATAATATGGTTATAATCCTAGTTAACCGCTTTAGCAAGCGCCCGTTCTTAATCCCCTGTTATAAGAATATTAATGCTAAAGAGGCGGCCCAACTGTATATCCACTATGTCTACTAAATTTATAGACTACTAAATGCTATTATATCCGATTACGGGCCGTAGTTTATATTAGCCTTCTAGAACGAGTTTACCTAGATCCTAGGTATTAGGCTAAAGCTCTCTATAGTATACCACCCCTAGACAGACAGTTAGATAGAGATTATAAACTAATACTTAGACTAAAGACTCTGGCCCTTTATTAACTACTTTTAGAATAACTGGAGCGAACTACTACCTATAATAGACTACGCCTAGGCAACCCTGCCCTATAACTCTATGGGGTTTGCACCTATTTAGCTAGAAATAGAATACTTACCCTATATAAGCTTTGACTGGGAGAGACCAGAAGGACTACAGACTATATATAAAAAACTATCTTATAAGGAAGTATAGTAGTATATAAGACGCTTAGAAGAAGTATAGACAGTAGTCTATAAGAACATAGAGAAGGCCCAGAAATTAATGGAATAGTAGGCAAATAAGCATAGGCGTGAGCCTAACTTTACTGTAGGCGATAGGGTCTAGGTTATAATAAAGAACTAGAAAATAGAACGGCCTAGCTGTAAGCTAGACTATAAGATAGTAGGACTATATAAGATCCTTAATAAAGAAGGCAACTTATACAAGGTTAAACTCCTAGACTTAATTAAAGTCCACCCTGTTTTCTTACTAGATAAGCTATAAAAAGCTGTAAATAACCTACTACCTAGACAAAAGAATAAGCCTCCACTGCCAATTTAAGTTAATGGCGATGATAAATGGGAAGTTAATAAAATACTAGCCTGTAAACTAGTACGAGGAACGCTAAAATACTGTGTCTAATAAAAAGGTTACGATTTAGACCTAATCTGGTACCCTACCTAGAACTTTATAGGTTGCCCCTAGAAGCTTAAAGAATTCTATAACCAATACCCTAATAAGCCAGGACCCCTAAAGTATTTAGACAAGTGGATAGAGTACTAGTATAGCGAAGATAATAAGCTGCCTATTAAGCATAAAGATAAGAATACCCTATGGACGTAATACGGATATATAAAGCCTAAGGGCAGGCTTTTTTAGGGGGGGGGGGGGGGGGGGGGGGGGTTTAGGGGCGGGGGGGGTGGGAAA
>Ga0307507_10003747_pt1 | contig 28567 bp, 7 predicted proteins | sample 7_EM_MG_FD_207223 | JGI IMG/M metagenome (GOLD analysis project Ga0307507, IMG submission 207223) | Populus trichocarpa ectomycorrhiza microbial communities from riparian zone in the Pacific Northwest, United States - 7_EM | ecosystem: Host-associated > Plants > Roots > Unclassified | place... | reverse complement strand
CTGTGGCTGAAGTCAAGTTGAACTGGAATTCAACCGAACAGTCGCCTCAGAATCAGATTGGAGCTCCAGATTAACTCTGTTCTGAACTGAATCTGAGGCCTCCAGATCGCAACCGAACGACCCCTAAATAGTAAGGGGTCTTGGCGGTTGATGCGTGCGCACGCAGTCTTCGGACTTCGGTAGAATTCGACCTGGCACCTAACACTGAGGTATATTAAAACGATATACTTTTGGTGCCGTGCACTTGGGACCGTGCATGAGGTGGCTCGAACTTTATTTTACAGGGTATTCTCAAAGTCTCCACCAGGACCTGTAAAAGCTTCAATTCCTTGCGTTATACCTAGAATACCCTCATTTTGCAATGGATTGAAGCAAATCGGTGGTGTTGAGCTAGGGCCTTTCCCACTCTGGGGAACTAAGAGATTTTCGCGTTCGGGCTAGAGCTTGGCCGAATGCTAGTGTGAGCAACACTAAAGACGCAAGCAAAGGATTTCGCTGTGGACGCCCAATCCGGAGCGCTAACAATTCTATCCAGTGGCATTAATCATCCCTCCAATAGTCCGCCAAACTTTTCCTTGCCCTATCAAGCAACTATGAGTTGTACCGTCTCGCAGCCGCGGGGGCTGACGAGTAATCAGAAAAGGTGACCTAGATGTTTTGTAATCATGAGTGGGGGGTTGAAGCCGGCGCAGAAAGACGGGTCATAGGATTAAGAGGAGCTTAAAGGACTATACTAACATTCAATCCACGTTGAAATTGCATTTGCGGACTCGAGGCAGCTTTAAAGGTGATTATAGACTAAGACTATGTCGACCAATAAGGTAAGTCATGGTCCGCCTGTCATGCAAATGGCTTACTAGCCCTCGCAATGCAGTCTACCAACGGCACTAAGGAGAGATTCGCCGACCACGATGGCCATTTCAGACGACCAGCCTCCAAGTTCCGAAACTTCATTCCCTCCGAACAATTCCCTGCTGAGGAAGACCGTTATGCCCTTTACATCCATTACGGCTGCCCGTGGGCACACAGAGCCGTGATAGTTCGTGCTTTAAAGGGACTAGAAGATGTGATACAGCTTGTCGAGCTCGACGCACGTGACCCGGTCAAAGGCTGGTACTTCTCCGGTGTGCGAGGGCCAGAAAAAGATCCCATATATGGCGCGAAATACATGCGGGAAATGTATCTGATGGCGGACCCGCAATATAACGGAAGAATTACAGTTCCAGTGCTCTGGGATAAGAAGAATGGTTGGTCTTCCTGATTGTCTACCTATGCTTGACTCATGAATATGCCAGCGACCATTGTGAATAATGAAAGCAGTGAGATTATTCGCATTTTTTACGACGCATTCGACAAGCTACTTCCGTCAGAGAAGCGCGAGGAAAGTAAAGGAGAAGCCGCTTTCCTTCCACCTCACCTTGCCAATGATATCGACGCCATGAACGAATGGGTTTACGATACTGTCAATAATGGAGTGTACAAGACAGGCTTTGCTACTTCTCAGCAGGCGTATAATGAGCACGTATCCAAGCTCTTTCAATCTCTTGATCGCTTAGAGACCCATCTTGGCGAACCTGGCCATCATCCATACTTGTTTGGCCAGCATATTACTGAAGCCGACATTCGCCTCTACACAACTTTGATCCGGTTCGATACTGCGTACTATACGCTCTTTAAATGTAACATCAAGATGATCCGGCTGGATTACCCTCGATTACATGAGTGGCTGAGAAGGCTTTACTGGGATGAAAGTGAAAGAACAGGTGGCGGTGTCTTTAAAAAAACGACAAACTTCGATGTCGTAAGTATTCGGTGATGAGACGCATACATAACGATGATCCAGGGTGCTGAATCTTGGCAGATTAAGGCGGGATATGCAAAAGTCGAAGGCGGCAATGGTATCATCCCGGCCGGCCCTATTCCTTATATCTTACCTCTTTGATCTTTCCCAGTGATCTTTTTGGACTGGAATGGAGTGGATCTGAGCTCAAATCCACTCCATCCAGCTAGTAAATTGTTTGACTCCAAGAGCTCCTTAGAGCTCTAGTATATTTATATACTAAAAATAGAAAGGCTTAGCATTGGTATAGTGTTATAAAAGAAAGAGTAGATATAGGATAACTAATTAAAAGCTACCTATATTACTCCTTACTAATGACCTTAGTCTTATAATCAATCTTAATAGCCGTATATTACTTATCTAGCTCCCCTTCCTCCTTATTAATTACGTCGCCTTCTACCTAAATAGAGGCCTCTATAGCAACCGCAGTAATAAGCCAGGCCTTTGCCGCTGTCACGGACCTTATATCGGCAGTAGTACGACTACTAAGAAGAGACATGAACGGGTTGGTTGAGACAGCACGGGAGGCGCTGGAACCGATCGAGCCATGGGACGAGGGGTAACCGAGTCACATGACACGTCACGTTATTAGTTTGGAACGTGGGAGTGGGAACATAGGAATGTGCGACGTACCGACGTACTCAGTATATTTTATAGGAGTTGGATTATATATTCAAAGGACCATAGTCCCTACCTAGATAGTTCTCTTCTTTATAGTAAATCTTAGAATATAATTAGAGTTAATCTATTAGGCAACCACTTTACTAGTTATACTTATATTAACATGCAGATAGTTGGCCCCCTAACTAAAATTTTGACCCGAGTTTATAATTTAGAGCTTTATTATATAGACTTTAATTAATATATATAGAGATAAGGTTTTCCAGGGGGAGACCCCCTGGGACCCCCCTATATAGAGCTTTTGCTTAATTTAGAAGTAGTAGTAAGACTAAGGCGCCTTAGTTACCGCTAGGTAAAGATCTACTGCAGTAACCAAGGCGCCCTACTTAAACTAGGCTTAAAGGTTATATTAATCACGAATCTAATATATATTTAGACTATAGAGCTTTAATATAGAGCCCTTTATATAGGATCTAATATAGTAGATTATAATTATAATTTAAAGCTTTATATACTAAATATTTTTAATGCCTAATAACTAAATCGCCGTATAGCTAGAATTAAAGTCTACTACCCTAACTTAATTAAATACGCGTATAAGAAGAGATATAACGGTATACTAAAACCCCTCCCCCTAATAGGCAGAGGCGATGCGGCTACAGTAGCGACGCCTAATATAATTAATTAACTATATTATTGCCTACTAGTTCGGATATATAACGACGCAATAGCTTAGCGCTAAGTAATAAGAGGGAGGGAGGGAGGGGAGGGAGGGGAGGAGATTAGGGGTAGCTCAACCACTACAAGAAGGTCGTAATAGTAGTATAGTGTTAAACTTTAAGAACGTTAGGTACCCTACGTAAACTTTAACCCAAGTTTAAAAGCTTTAACTTAAAGCCTTATATATAGAGTTTAATTAATATATTAATATATAGTAGTAATTCTTTAATTAACGTCTAATACGGATCCTACTGGCCTACGCAGACTACTCCGTCACAGGGGGGAAAACTTATATATTTACAGGAAGAAAACCCCTGCAGTTTAGGGGAGGAAAAACCCTATAAGTAGCCTCAGTAGGATGAAAACCCCGATTTGCCATGTTTGCACGTAGCGGCGGCCCTGCGGGCCTATAGCACGTCCTCCTCCTTAGATGTTTTGAACTCCTTGGGAACCACCGCTTTCTTCTCTAGCTTATCCAAAGCTAGGGTTCACTACGTCCCAGCTAGGCCTTGCCGATCAATCGCCGTGTACTTGTTGCTTCTCCCATATCTTGACCGTCCCCTATGTGCAGGGATGCACATAATCACCGTAATCGTAATCAGGCCATAGATTTTGATTCTTATAAAATCACCGCACCTGATTCTGATTAATTACATTAATTACATTAATTACACACTAATTTCCTAATTAGGATCAGATTGATCCTGGCTTGAGAGAGGCTCTACGAGTCGTACTTATGGTAATTAAAAAGGAGCTCTAGATGAGATACACGTCGACGCGACGTTATTTGTATTTGAAACAGCAGGCTCGGCGCCTTTTGGTTAACGCTGACCATATAGTAGGAAAATCAATGAACAACTTTCTCAACACCAAAGCTTTATTACCACATTCTATTTCTTCCTGTTCTTACCACAGGTGATTATATTGATTATAAACATGCAATCATAATCAAAGGATTGATTTTGATTTTGATTAATTAGATTATATAACGTCTTTAATCACCAAGTCGGTCAGAACACCGAGTCGGTCAGTTTCTGCCAAGAATACTAACTATCTCATCATCGCGAAATGCCTTAACAACAAAACGTGTTAATATCTAATTAAGAAGGTAGAATTGATCTTGCCCTTTAAGCCTATTATATAGGTCATTTTCGAAGCCTCTAACGCGCTGCTGACGCCTTTAAGGTACCATCTTCAACGTTAATTAATTAATACAACGGAATCGTCTATCGACCAGCTGCAACCCCTAACAGCCGGAAGCTTACCCTGACTAAAGAGCAGACGATCGTCCAATATATCCTCAACCTTAACGCGCGAGGGTTTCCGCCCCGGAAGTGTGAAGCTGAAGATATAGCGAATAAACTATTAGCTAAGCGGGGTGGAGAGCTAGTAGGTAAGAAGTAGGTAGATAGATTTGTAACGCATACAGATAAGCTTAAGATGGCGTTTAATCAAGCAAAGGATATCCAGAGGATAAGGCAGGAAGATCCTAAGATAATAGGCGCGTGGTTTAGGCTTATAGAGGAGACAATAGCCAAGTATGGCATCCATAATAATGATATACACAACTTTGATAAGACTGGCTTCTAGATAGGCGTTATTAGCTCTATAAAAGTTATTACAGGCTTAGAGAGACGTATAAGGCCTAAACTCGTTCAGCCAGGCAATTAGGAGTGGGTAACGGTTATCCAGAGTATCTGCGCTATAGGGTACGCTATCCCACCCTTTATTATCTATAAAGGGCGCGTCTATATCTCAGCGTGGTATAGGAGGCTAATATCCCGCGTAATTGGAAGCTCTTAGTCTCTAAGAACGGATAGACAAACAACAAGCTTAGAGTTGCGTGGTTAAAGCACTTTGACGCATATACAGAGACGCGTTAGGTAGGGGGGTACCGGCTACTAATTTTGGACGGCTACGAGAGCCATTAGTCCCAGGAGTTTAAGGACTACTGTCTAGAATATAAGATCCTTACGCTTTGTATACCTGCCTATTTATCGCATATCCTCTAGCCTTTAGATGTGGTCTGTTTCTCGCCTCTAAAGTTAAAGTACTCTTAACGCGTTCGGGACTTGGCACGTAGGCGCGTCTTCTATATTAATAAAGAAGGCTTCCTACCAGTATTTAAAGGTGCATTTTTTAATATATTTAAGACAGAGAACTGCTAGAAGGCCTTTAAGGTATCCAGACTTGTTCCTTTTAACGCTATAGTTATCTTAGATCGGCTTAATATACGGTTACGCACCCTACCAGAACCTCTACCATAAGAGACGCCCTGGCAGTTAAAAACTCCAAGTAATACACTTGAGTTTGGATTGCAGTTAAGGCTGGTAAGCGCTTCCCTTGGTAGGTCGCTAATAATAGTTAGTACTGGCTTCTTACAGCTTGTTAAAGGCGCTAAACTAATACTGCACCAAAACGCGCTTTAAGCCTCCCATATCTCTAAGCTTAAAGAGCAATTAGAGATTATAACTAAGAGGAAGTCGCGTAAGAGGAAGCGTCTCCAGAAAGGTGGTACCTTAGAGTATGGTCAGATAGCAGATCAGGTAGCTGCTGGACCGTCTTTAACGGTTCAGCAGTCCAAGAAGGCTCGTGGTAGAGGTAATTAGGATAGGGCTTAACCAACTCAACGTCGCTATAAAAAGTGCGGAGTAGTAGGGCATAATGCGCGAACCTGTTAGCAGGCTAAAGAGGCGTCTTCTGAATCAGAAGCTAGTACGCAGTATATATTTTCAGATAGTAGTGGTGAGGAAATTGATCCTAAGTAATATGAGATAGTCGCGCCAAGAAAAACTGACCGACTCAGTGTTCTGACCGACTCGGTGATCAAAGACGTTAGTAATTATAACTTATATAACTAATAGAACTATTATGTGCATCCATGCCTATGTGCTATCTCTTGTTGACTATTGCCATATACACCTTGCCTCCCTCCCCCCTAGAGCCATTGAAGGCGTAAGGGGGATTTATCCGTTCTAACTACTGTGATACTAAGCAGCGGGATATGTTGTGTTGGGTATTTTTTATGCCTAGGCCCCAGCTAGGCCCTTTTAAAGGGTCACCACTCCGTTAAAAAGAAATAAGGAAAACCGTGGGTCGCAATCCAGGATGCCAGCAGTACTACGGCAGTAAAACGGCGAGTGACCGCATGCTCCACGGGCGATCGCCCTGGGATATATTAATATAGATATATAGATATAAGGTTTTCCAGGGGGAGACTTCCTGGACCCCCCCTTATAGAGCTTTTAGAAGTAGTAGTAAAGCTAAGGCGCCTTAGTTACTGCTAGGTAGTATTATCTTATTAAAAGGATCTACTATAGTGGCCGAGGCGCCCTACTTAAGCTAGGCTTAATTTAGAAGTAATATATATATACCCCGTTGTATTGCGCTATAGGGGTTACTTTATAGTAAGGGGTAAGCTTTAGGTAGAGGCTTATATAGAGCTTTAATAGAGGCTTATATAGAGCCTTGGTAGAGCCTTGTGTAGGGCTTTAGTAGAGGCTTATATAGAGCTTTATATAGAGCTACGTATAGAGCTTTATATAGAGCTTTATGCAGAGCTTTGTGCAGAGCTTTATACAGAGCTACGTGCAGAGCTACGTGCAGAGCTACATATAGGCGTGCAGACGTTTATACTGGCGATTAATTACAGAGACGTTTGTAAAGACGAATATATGGGCAATTATATAGACATTTGATTAATTGTTCGTACAGGCGTTCATATAGGCGATTAATTGATTAATTAATTATATGGACGTTTATAGAGCCGTTCGTACGGGCGTTCGATTAATTGATTGTATAGGTATTTAATTAATTAATTAATTAATCGTATAGGCGTTCGTATGGGCGTTCGTATAGGCGTTCGTACGGGCGATTATGCAGACGTTCGTAGAGCCGTTTGTAGAGCCGCTTATATAGACAATTATAGAGCCTTCCTAGTATATCAGTACTGCATATTAGTAGAGCTTTAAGTAGAGCTTTAAGCTCAAGGGGGAGACCCCCTTGGACCCCCCCTACGCACTACGTGCTCTATTTACTGCGTGGGTAGAGGTCTTGCAGAGGCTTGGTAGAGCTTCTGCAGAGCTTTGTATAGAGCTTCGTGTAAAGCTTCGATAGAGCCACATGCAGGCGTGCAGACGTTCATACGGGCGATCAATCGTAGAGACGTTTATAGAGACGATCTTATAGGCAATTGTATAGACGTTTAATTAATCGTTCGTATGGGCGTTCGTACGGGCGATTGTGCAGACATTTATAGAGCCGTTCGTAGAGACAATTGTATGGCGATTAATCGTATGGGCGTTCGTACGGCCAATTGTAGAACCTTCCTAGTATATTAGTACTGCGTATTAGTAGAGCTTTAGAGCCTCATATTAAGCTCAAGGGGGAGACCCCCTTGGACCCCCCCTGCGCACTACGTGCTCTATTTACTGCGTGGGCAGAGCTCTTGTAGAGGCTTCGGTAGAGGCTTTAGTAGAGCTTTTAGTAGAGCTTTTACAGAGCTTTATATGGAGGTTTATGCGGAGCTTTTGTAGAGCTTGTATTTGGGCTTGTTTTTAAAGGCCTTATAAACGACTTTATATAGAGCTTTAAGCAGAGCTTTGTATAGGCATTCGTGCAGGCGATCGTGCAGGCGTTTGTAGAGACAACCATAGACGTACGGGCGATTGTATGGGCGATTGTAGACGTTCGTAGAGACGTTTGTGAGACTTCCTAGTATATTAGTGCTGCGTGTTAGTAGAGCTTTGGAGCTCCGTATAGGGCTTCGAGCAGAGCTTCGAGCTTTAAGGGGGAGACCCCCTTAGACCCCCCTGCGCACTGCATGCTCTATTTCACTGCGTGGCTAGTATACTGCGTGGGTAGAGGTGTTGCAAAGCCATTGGTAGAGCTTTTGGTAGAGCTTTTGTAGAGCTTCGTACGGAGCTTCGTGCAGAGCTATTGCAGGGCTTTGGTATAGCTTAGTGCACAGCGTTCTGAAAGTATAGACCACTCGTACCTCATAATATTTTGATGTTCGTCACGTGGATTCTGCCGTAACTTGCCGCGCGCTACATTTTTTCTAACCAATTAGAAGCTAGCTTGGCAAAGTTTGAATTCTAGTATTAATAAAGTTAAATAATATGCCACCTAAGATAGCACCTACGATGATACTAAAAGTATTAACCTTTAGGTCTTAGAGAGATATAAATATAAAAGGAACTAATAACTTGCAAATAGTTAGGATAAAAAGACTTAGGGAAGTAATAAATCGTATTAACATTAATTAAGTAGGCTTTAAATTAAAGCTTAATAACTTTAGAATAATAAAAATTAAAATACTATTAATTAAGAGATTCTTAAGAGAAAAGAATAAGCTTAAAGAATTTCTAACGCAGATAAAGCTTAAGATATAATATAAGAGGGCTAAGTTACTTATACTATTCTTAATAGGCTAGGTATTAGAATGGTTTAAACCCTACCTTATTATAACGAGCTGTTATAAAACGGGGACAGTGGCTATAGAGCGTATATATTTAAGGAGTCTATAAGACGTTACGCAATTAATTATAAGGGTCGAGGGCGTAAGGAGGTAACATACCTACACGTAGCTGATATAAGCTATACGTAAGGTGTATACAAGAGCATGGGGCTCTCCTATAGAGGCCCCTGCAGTAGGGTTCCGTAACACTACCCCCCCTCTTATAGAGGCGGAGCTCTGGCAACGCTGTGGTTACTATATATATATAGAAAAGACGCTTAGGGTATAGAAAAAAAAGGAATATCGCTTAAGGAGTTATTTGTAAATAAGTATAACGGTATTATCTATCAAGTTCTACCAGATAATTAAAGTTCTATTAGATTCTGCCAAGTTTTACTAAACTATTAAAGTTCTGTTAGATTCTGCTAAGTATTAAAGTTCTGCTAAATTCTACCAAGTATTAAAGTTCTGCCAAATTCTGCCGACTATTAAAGTTCTATAACGGCCCCTATAGAGGATTAGGCACAAAATCTCTACTTAGGCCCGGTTTCTATAGGTTCGCGTAGTAGAAATTGCTAATTAGATTCTTTACGTTTTTAAAATCTTCCTATAGTTGCTATTCCGGCTAATCTATATTAAATCCTATATAGATAGCTCTATAGTAGAGCCGCCGTTCTCTACCTTTGCTAAAGTATTTAGAGTTAATAATTTGTTTAACTATCCACTCCTTATAGTTCTTATCTTTGTTTTTATCTCAGATTAGTACTAGTAGGGGTTTAGGCTATATCTATTCTAGTAGGGGGTTAGGCTAGTAAAGGTATAGTAGCTATAGGTAAAATATAGGCTATACCTTACGGATAGCTAAGGTAGGTAGGAGCTCTAGCTTATATACAGCTCCTCTATTAATAACTTGTTTAATCTAATAGGGGCCAAGATTCTTATAATTAAGTGACTTTATAGGCCTCTATGTAGAGATATTATATATATCTAACTATACCTAGTCGTCAACATGTATCTTAGGTGGTAGTGTTCTATAACAGTTAGCGAAGTAGGCCTACTTTGCTTAAGCCTAGGCCATTTCTCCATTACAGTAGTTAAGTAGATTTTTTATACGGTCTATATACTAGTCAGTAAGTAGCATCTTAAGGCGTTTTCTATATAGTAGTTTCTTATTAATAGGTTCTGGTGGCTTTATACCAGATTAGGAGTAGTAACCCTTATTTATAAAGAACGGGGTAAGTCTTATAGTAGTTAAGATATGGTTATTTACTGCGAATTCTCCTAGTAGAAGGTAATTTACCTAGTTATCTTAACTATAGGCAACTACCTATCGTAGGTACGCTTTTATACTAGTATTAGCATTTTCCAGTTATCTAGCAGTTTTATAGTAAAAGGATATAGATATCTTAACGGAGATGCTAAGGCATTAGCAGATTCGTCTTTATATATTAGAGTTAAACTATATGCCTTAGTCAGACGTAATTAAGTTAAGTAACCTATATAATTAGTAAACTTTGCAAAGGAAGGCGTTAGTAACGTTGCTAACGGCTACGCCTTTAGTTAGGATATAGTAGCGCTCTTTTATAAGCCGGTATATTATTATAAGGATGTTTTTATAGGTATGGCCGTTGTTACGGCGCTGGTAGAAAACGGTGGACTATGGTAGACGTTATGGTAGACGCAGAGTCATGTGAGCTTACGTGACTAGAGGACCGCATAACACTTCATACAGCGCTGCTATTCTTCTCCTTTCCTTTTTCTAGCTTTGGATCCTCGTTTATAGACAATACAATTATATAGGCTTGCGCGTCCCTCTTCCTATACTCATACCTTAATTAATTAAGTCGCTAATATTATCTAAAGCTTATTACTACTCTTTCTTCCTAAGAAGGAACTTAAATATATTTATAAAACCATAAATAGAATAAGGATATAGAACAGGACCCTAAGAACAGGATAGAATCCTAAGAACTAAAGGAACATAAATAGAACGCGAAACCTAAGAATAGGACACGTATAGACTAGAACCCTTAAGAAAATAAATAAACACCAGAAATTATCTAGTACCCCTACTACTATGCTAAGAAACACAGTAGCTGGCAAAGCCACTGTAGGACCTATAAATACCTCTAATAGTAAAATAGTTACTATCTTAACCCCCTAGGAAGAGCTTATAGCAGCTAATGCTAAAATTAAACGGCTCTAAGAGCTGCTTAAAACTAGAGATACCCCCACACCTAATAAGGAGTTATTAGATATATAGAGACTTGCTACAGTCCTTAAGGCCCTAGCCCAATATATAGTATTAGCATTATTGCAATCCGCGAAGGTTATAGACCCCCTATTACTTACGGACAGAACTAACCCTATATTTAATAACTGGAAGCTTTAATTACAGGATAAGCTTAAAGTTAATATGGACCACTTTTCTAACACCTAAGCTAAAATGGCATACGTCTTTAGCCGCACTAGTAGTAATATATAGACATACCTACGTCCGTAATACGCCTAGGACTTAGCAGACCCCTTCCTTTTAGAAGAAAAGATAATTAACTACCTATCTTTTATTTATAAGGACCCCTTTAAAGTATAAAACGCCCAGCTTAATTATAAAAGCCTAAATATAAAAATAATAGAGACCTTCTTGGCCTTTTAGACCTACTTTCTACACCTAGCTAGACAGGCTTAAATCCCCTAGGAAGATCTAATACCAGACCTCTTTAATAAGCTTACCCTAGACCTATAGCGCGCTATACTACTAATTTATACTACTATATAGACGCTTAAGGAACTTATAAACTAATGCCTAGCTATTAACTAAGGCCTCTATTAAATTAAGGCATGTGCTAAGCAGTATAAGACTAAAAGCTCTGCTAACCAAAATATAAGTACTATAAGAATAGGCCGCAGCGCCCTAGTAAGATCTATAACCCCTATAGCACCGGCTATACAGCCCGCCGCTAATTTAGCAGCTAGCCGTATAGCTAGGCCTACCATGGGTTTAATAAATACTTAGCCTATATATAGCAACCCCTATATATAGGCCCTTAGCGATTAAGGAGCTTACTTTTCTTATAGCTAGAAGGGCTATATTGTAAAGGATTACCTAATAAACATAAAAGTAGGCGAGATTCTGTTAATCTAGAAGGATAGTATAGAGTTAGAAAAAGAGGAACCCTAGAGGAAGACTCCTCTCTAGGGTTAAAAGGGATTAATATGTTATATATTAATCTAGGTCGGCTAGTTAGTAAAAGAAGCTGCACTATCCCTTATACTTTATTCCGTAATAAATATTAAGTTTTAATCTCTACTTTAGCTAACTCTGGAGTAAATGCCTTTGCCTTAATAGACATATAGTATACTATAAAGCTAGCTAACCTTTTAAATGCACCCCTTAAAGAACTGCCTAAACTAATTCCTATTTATAGGTATAATAGACAGATAGAACCACCTATTATAACTATCTTGCGGACTTACCTCTATATAGACGGACGAAGGTAGTATAATATCCCCTTTCTTATTATAGACCTAGAAAGCTATAATATAATTTTAGAAAGAAAATAGCTAGCATATCTAAGCTTATAGCTTAATATATGGAGTAGGCGGCTTATCTGGCCTAAAACCCTACCCCCAATACCTTCTTTTATAAAAGAAGTTAGCATTATAATAGAAAACCTTATACGGCTATAGATAGATACTGTTTACTAGGCTAATACTATATATAGGGACTAGGCCTTTAAGAAAGATATATAGCTTAATCCATAATGGGCCTATATACTACGCCGCCCCCAGACTACTAATATTATACTACCGGCACTAGAAACCTAGGAAGTTAGTAATAAGCTAGCTAGCTTGGGCCCTATATAGCTATAAAGAATAGTAAGGAATATTAGACACTGTACTAAATATATAGACTAGAAAAATAACTCACGGAAAATAGAATAGGAGCTAAGGAGGGTTATAAACCCTTAACTATAAAATATAGTCTACAGAACGTCCATAAAGAAACCTATAAACCTCCTACTAGTTAATATCTGCTATATTAGCGCTATAGGGTTCTACCAGAACTTAAAACGGCCTAATACTATCGCCTTTACAACTAGCTTATATAAAATTGACCAGATAATTAAAGATAAGGAAGCCCTAGCCTATAACTAGCTTAGTAGGAAAAGTGAGCTTATAGATAAGGAGCTAGTAGAATAGAAACTACTCCGCTAATACTGGGAATTTAAGAACGTATTCTCTAAGGCAGTATCTAATATACTCCCGCCGCACTAACTATATAACTGTAACGGGCTCATATAAATGCTTCTGAACCAAAGCTTGTAGATTGCTACCATACAAGAATACTAAGCTAAGGAGAAGAAGAGGAGGAAAGGAAGCTCTAGGGGGTAATATATATACAGTACGGGCGAACTCCGGAGATTACGCCAAGCCAGCTGCAGGGGCGGTGCCCCAGCACCGTCACAATAACCATAAGATTAAAATTAAGCTAGATAAAGAAAACACCCTTAGCTATAGTCCCCTCCGCTAGTAGTCTACTAACGAGCTATAGGCTACTAAGTAGTACCTTATTAATAACCTTAATGTCACGATGACGAAGTATCACATGCGAACACTAGATGAACAAGCATCAGATTCGTGGAATTGATAGCTACGTACGACTGTCGTGGAGACTCAAGAGGATTGCTGGAGAGCTTAACAAGAATGCAGCTGCGGGCGAATCTATATAGGGGCAATCGGGGCGGATAAACTATCTGCCAAGCGATATCAAATAAGGAAAGGAAAGCTACGCGTCTAGCGTAGCGCGTGTCGCGGGCAGTCCCGTGACACTTAATAAGGGTTTTATTAAGCCTAGCTAAGTCCCCTTTACCTTACCCATTCTCTTTATAAAAAAACCTAATAGTGGACTCCGTTTCTGCATTAACTACTATAAACCAAATTATATAACCTATAAAGACTAATATCTGCTGCCCTTACTTAAAGAAATACTAGCCTATATAAGTAAGGCTAAGATCTTTATAAAGCTTAATATCCGCTAGGCCTTTTACTAGATTAGGATAAACCCTAAATCTAAAGATCTTACTATATTTCGGACCCGCTACAGATTATATAAATATAAAGTACTACCTTTTGGACTAACTAACGGACTAGCTATATACCAACAGTATATAAATAATATACTCTTTAACTACTTTAATGACTTCTATATAGCCTACCCAGATAATATTATAATTTACTCTAAGAATAAACTGGAATATAAGGAGCATATCTATAAAGTCTTATAACGGCTCCGCGAAGCTAGTCTCTAGGCCAATATTAGGAAGTTAGAATTTAGTGTTAAGCGCACTAAGTACCTAGGGTTTATTATTAGTATAGATGGAATTAAGGCAGACCTAGAAAAAACGGCTGTAATTAATTAATGGGAACCCCTAAGGACTATAAAGAGGGTATAGTTATTCCTAGGTTTCTATAACTTCTACTAATGCTTTATTAAAGACTATGGTAGGATTGCTTAGCCCCTTAACTGCCTTACTAGAAAGAACTAACCTTTCTATTTTAATAATATATGCAAAAAGGCCTTTAATAAACTTAAAAACCGGCTAGTCTTTGCTCCGCTACTAGCCCATTTCTACCTAGAATGGCCCTTAATATTAGAAACGGATGCTTTAGATAGTATAATAGTTGCTATCTATTTCTAAAAACAGCTAGATGGAGAATGGCACCTTATTATATACTATTTAAAAACCATAATAGATGCGGAGCTAAATTACTATATCTATAATAAAGAGATACTGGCCATTATTTCTAGCCTTTAGCACTAGCGTATATAGCTAGAAGGGACCCCTAAACCTATTTGGGTAGTTTTAGATCATAAAGCCCTTACGGCCCGGCAGGCATGCTAGGCGGATATTCTATCCTAGTTTAACTTCCTAATTATATATAGGCTAGGCGCAACCAACTGTATAGATACCCTTACGAGGCATAAACAAGACCTAGATAACTAGATAGCTATAAAGATTATATTATAAACCTAGACGCTGCTATAACTAGAGTACCTTAACCCTAAAATATAGGCAGGACTAAATACAGACCCTGTAAAGGTTAAGATGTGCCCTATTAATACTATAGAATTTAACCTTATTAATAAGCTACTATAAGTAAATTATACGGCCCCTTTGTTATAAGAGTACCGTAAAAAGGTAAAGGACGTTATTAGCCTATAGTCCCTTAAAAATGGATTACTTAAGCATTAGGAATGGCTAGTAGTAGTAGAGGAACAGAACCTACAGACCTAGCTTATTGCTAAAGTATATACCTAGGTCTTTACGGCCTACCCTAAAAAAAATCAGACCCGCAGGATTATTGGCGACCGCTATTACTAGCCTAAAATAGTTGTAGATATTAACCGCTATATATAGAACTGTAACGACTGCTATAGATCTATAATTCCACAAGATAAGACCCCAGGACTATTAAAGCCACTCCCAATACCAGAACGCCCCTAGTAGTATATCTTTATAGACTTTTATAAGCTACCTATAGACCATAATGGATATGATATAGTTATAATCCTAGTTAACCGCTTTAGCAAGCGCCTGTTCTTAATCCCTTGTTACAAAGATATTAATATTAAAGAAGTGGTCCGACTATATATTTACTATATATACTAAATCTACAGACTACTAGATACTATTATATCCGATTATAGGCCGCAGTTTATATCGGCCTTCTAGAACGAGCTTACCTAAATCCTAGGTATTAAACTAAAGCTTTCTATAGTGTACCACCTCCAGACAGATGGTTAGACGGAAATTATAAATTAATACTTGGACTAGAGACTCCGGCCCTTTATTAACTATTTCTAGAATAACTAGGGCAAACTACTACCCCTAATAGACTACGCCTAGGCAACCCTACCCTATAACTCTACGGGATTTGCACCTATTTAGCTAGAAATGGGGTATTTACCCTATATAAGCTTTAACTGGGAAAGACTAAAAGGACCACGGACTATACGCGAAAAACTATCTTATAAGGAAGCCTAGTAGTACACTAAATGCTTAAAAGAAGCCTAGAAAGTAGCCTATATAAACCTAGAAAAGGCCTAAAAATTAATAAAACAGTAGGCAAATAAGTATAGGCGCGAGCCTGACTTTACTATAGGTAATATAGTCTGGGTAATAATAAAGAACTAGAAGACATAACGGCCTAGCTGTAAGCTAGACTATAAGATAGCAGGACCGTATAAGATCCTTAAAAAAGTAGGCAACTTGTATAAGGTTAAGCTCTTAGACTTAATTAAAGTCCACCTTAAATTCTTACCAGATAAGCTATGGAAAGCTATAAATAACCTATTACCCGGACAAAGGAATAAGCCTCCCCTACTAATTTAAGTTAATGGTAATAATGAATGGGAAGTTAATAAAATACTAGCTAGTAAACTAATATGGGGAACACTAAAATACCGTGTCTAATGGAGGGGCTATAATCTAGACCTAACTTAGTACCCTACCTGGAACTTTATAGGCTGCCCCTAGAAGCTTAAAGAGTTTTATAACCAATACCCTAATAAACCTGGACCCCTAAAGTACCTTAATAAGTGGATGGAGTGCTAGTATAGCGAAGATAATAGGCTGCCTATTAAGCATAAAGACAAGAATACCCCATGGTTATAATACGGATATATAAAGCCTAAGGGCGGGCTTTTTCGGAGGGGGGGGGGTAATATTACGGCGCTGGTAGAAAACGGTGGACTATAGTAGACGTTATGGTAGACGCAGAGTTATATAAGCTTACGTAACTAGAGGACCGCATAAAACTTTATACGGCGCTGCTATTCTTCTCCTTTTCTTTCTCTAGCTTTGGATCCTCGTTTATAGACAATACAATTGTACAGGCTTGCGCGTCCCTCGATTAACTAAGTCGCTAACAGCCGTGTTGTTTATAGGGTAGTAGGTTAATAATAAAATCTATAGCGATATCTGCCTATTATTATATAGGTACTAGTAGGGGGTATAGTAGTCCTTGGTACTTTATATTAAAGGCCTTAACACGCTTATAGTTATAGTAAGCGCCTATAAAGCGTTTAACTAAGTCTATTATTTTAGGCTAGAAGTAATATTAGCTAAGAAGCTTATAGGTTCCTCCTCTACCTAGGTAGCCGCTTAATTAGAGGTTATAGGCCATTTGGATTAGTTACTATTATAGATTTTCTAAGTTAGGAATAAATAGGCGGCCTCTATAATAGAGCCTGTTCTTTTTTACTTCTAAAGCTACTATATTAATCTAGCCTAAGCTTTAAAGGTTAGTAGATAGCGTATAGGCGCTAGCGGTCTTTGCGGTAATAAGTTAATATAGTAATAGGTTAACAGAGGTATTATATGCTATAGTAATAAGCTTATTAATTTTAGGAGGTAACTTTAGTTCTATAGTATAAAGCTAAGGTACAGTTGGCTCTATTATAGGTAGTATACCTAGGGCCAAATTCCGTGCTTTTAGGATCGTTTATTATTAGAACTAATTATAGGGGTTATCTTTAGACTAAGGAAGGTCTTATAAGCGGCATATTAGGCTATTAGGCTTAGTACCTTATACTCCTAGCCTATATACAATTTTAAAGTTAAAACTAGAGAGGAACTTATTCTAGGGTGCTTAGCGTTAGTTTAGCTATTTTATAGTTATAAAGTACTTAAGGTTACGATAATCCGTAAGGACTTTAGTTGGCTAGTTAGGTTCTACTAAGGAGAGTTCCGGTCAGAATTCCTTAAACGCTTATATAATTATAAGAAGTTCCTTATTATAGATCTTATAGTTATATTCTTATAGTATAAGCTTAGATAAGTAGAATACGACTAGGTAGAGAAGACCGTTGTCGCCTATTTAGGAAAGAATGTCTGCGTTAATATGGTCTAAGGAGGTAGTTTTAAAATAGAGTTATCGTTCTAATATAAAGTGAGCTAGAATAGGTGTTTTAGTAAAAGCATTTTTAAGGTCTTGGAACGCCTTCTTATGTTTAGGCGTCTAGATAAAATATAGATATATTTTTCTTCCTTTTACAGAAAGGCCCTTTATTTACATTATTGCTATAAGTAGTGCTATAATACCTAAGAAGTTATATAAATTTCTAATAGAAGTTAGCAAAACTGAGGAAGGCTTATATATCCTTAATATAGTTAGGGGTTTGCTATTTAGTAATTATGCGTACCTTCTTAGGGTCTATACGGACACCCTTAGTAGTAATAATTAGTCTAAGGTATTTTATTTCTATAACTAAGAATTTATACTTCTTTAAATTAATATAAAGTCCTATATCCCTAAGGCGCTATAGAACCTTTTAAATATATTTAGTATACTTAAAAGGGTTATTACTATAAATAAGTATATTGTCTAGGTATATAGAGCAGAAGTCGTTAAGCTAGTCCTATAAGGTGTTATTAATATAGCTTTAGAAGGTGCATAGGCCGTTATATGCACTAAAGGGCATAATAGTATATTTAAATTAGCCGAAGCGCGATGCGAATATGGTTTTCTATTTATTACCTTCTCGTATTTAGAGATGGTTAAAGGTGGCGATAATATTAAGCTTAGTATAGATTTTGGCTTAGCTAAGCCACTTAAGGGTCTTACGTATAAGCGGTACTAGGTATTAGTTCTTAATTATAATAGCGTTAAGTCCTTTATAGTTAACGTAGAATTAGATACTATCACGGGACAGCCCGCGACACGCGCTACGCTAGACGCGTAGCTTTCCTTGTTTGATATCGCTTGGCAGATAGTTTATCCGCCCCGATTGCCTCTATATAGATTTAGCCGCAGTTGCATTCCTGTCGAACTCTCCAGCAATCCTCTTAAGTCTCCACAACAGCCGTACGTAGCTATTAGTTCTACGAATCTGATGCTTGTTTATCTAGCGTTCGCATATAATACATTGTCATCGTGACAGATACCTCTTCCTAGCTTCTTAGTAAGAAGGATAGGGGCGGTTACTAGTAATATACTAGGATAAATAAACCCTTTGTCAAGGTGCTTGTTAATATACTTTTTTACAACTAAAAGTTTGTCTTTAAATATTAGGTAGGGTCTTTTATAAGGTGGCATTTTTCCTTATTTAATGTTAATAGTATAGTTATTAGGTTAATATGGGGGGAGCGTATTTACGCCCTTTTATAAGTATATATTAGTAAAGTCGTAGTACCTTTTAGGGAGGAGCTTGCGGAGTTTCTTATTAGTAAGTCCTTTTTTAAGCTTTATAAACTTCTTAAAGTCTAAAGGTAAAAGTCCGTAGAGTTCTATAAGGGCGTTATTTTCTAAAAGGTTAATTATATCTATCTTATTACTATAGAGGACGTAGTCCTATTCTTTATTAAGATTATATAGTTATAATTAGAAAGCTATAGCAATAGTTTAGCCTTTTCTATATACTATATAGTAGAAAGCTAGGGCACTTATATAGTAGTAGTTAGTTATAAGTAGGGTAATAAGGGGTTCCTTAGGTTAAGATCCTAGGGAGTAAATAGAGGCGGCTAGGCTATGCCCTAGGCAAGTCTCTTTATAGTATTTAGAGTTAAAGGTTACTTCTTTTTTTTTTTAGTTAATAATAGGGTTATATTATTTAAGCCAGTTTATTCTAAGGATAATAGGGTAGTTAGTAAGTGGTATAATATAGGCCCAGAGCTCTTTCTAGTGCCCATTTATATCTAGGTAGAGTTATATTATATAGGTAATCTTCTATATGGTATAACTATTGTTAGCGAGTTATAGAATATGGGTTTTAGTAAGGGGTAAGGTAGGTAGATTATAAGTACATACAAATTAGGTATCTATAAACTTATTAGTAGCTTCGCAATTAATTATAGAACGGCTTTTATATTATTTTTTAGTAGTACTTCCTATTATAGATAAAACTATCTATTTCCGTCCATTTATCTTTACTAAGTCATCTATTAAGTAGGCCAATATATAGATTTCTTTATTATTAGGGCGTCCTAACCTATAACTTAGGGTTAGGACTTAGCGTTTTCCGTTTTTATATCTAACTTTACTACTATTACTGCGTCTTTATCTTATACGGTAGTAGTATATAGCAACGTATTTGGTATTTAGGGTATTAAGTTAGGTAATAAGCGGCGGCCACTAAACCTAGCTATTAGGCAGTTTAGGTTATGATAATAACAGCCTTTTTAATGGCATCTATAGCAGCGTCCTAGTTTTTAGAGTAGCTTGCACTCTCTATCTAGGAGTTTTTATAGAAAGGTTAGTATAAAAGGTCGATATTGGCTCTAGTAGTATTTAAGGTAGTAGGCGTCGGTAGCTTAGTATATATAGGTTTAGTAGGTCCAGAGGGCTTCTATAGGGAAGTCTTTAGATAAGGGTTAGCAGTAGCAATCTAATTTAGTTATTATTTAATCTTCTATAAGGCTGCTACTATATTATAAACATTGGCCGTCGAAATCGGACTCTGCACCTGTACGTGGTGACGGCTACGAACCTGGTCTTCGAAGTTCAGATCCAGAGCCAACGCAGAGACGTCGCACAGCGTGCGGATAGGACCTGGTGGTGGTTGTGGGCGTCAAGGGCGGTGGTGAAAAATTTTCGGATGGTGAGATCTTGAAAACCACTACTGTTGGCCCTCTACAATACGACGACTACTACACTGTTCTATCCAGGGCACCTATACGATCCAACATGGATAAGCAGTTTTCGATAACATCCCCAAAAACCCCAATGGAAAGCATCGACGACCTCACATTAACAAATAGACAAGCGCGAACGAACGAACGAACGGATAAGCAAATATACGGCCCCTCCTAACCCCTAGGGCGATCGCCCGCGGAGCATGCGGTCACTCGCCGTACTGCCGTAATACTACTAAAGCCGACAGCCGGATAACCCCGTACGGTTTTCCTTGTCTCCTCTCAACGGAGTGGTGCCCTTAGAGAGGGCCTAGTGACTGGGGCCTAGGCACAAAAGATACCCAAATACACACACACATCCCGCTTGTCTTTTAGTATTAGGATGGTAGAACGGATGAATCCCCCTTACGCCTTTAATAGGCCTTAGGGGGGGGGAGGCAAGGCGTATATGGCAATGGTTAATAAGAGATAGCATACAGGGGGTGGTTAAGATATGGGACACAACTATAAGCATACGGCAATTAATTAGCAAGGCCTAGCTGGGACGTAGTAAACCCTAGCTTTGGATAAGCTAGAGAAGGAAGCAGTGGTTCTTAAGGAGTTCAAAACATCCAAGGAGGAGGACGTAGCTGTAGGCCCGCAGGGCCGCGGCTACGTGCAGGCATGGCAATTCGGGGTTTTTCATCCTACTGAGGTGGCTCATAGGGTTTTTCCTCCCCCAACTGTAGGGTTTTCTTCCTGTAAATTACAAGTTTTCCCCCTATGACGGAGTAGTCTGCGTGGGCCAGATAGGATCCGTATCAGACGTTAATTAAAGAGTTACTACTATATTATAAACATTATTATAGTTATAGCTAGCGGCTGCGTAACTAAGGTAATAAGTAACCTTTTTAAGGATATCTTTCTAGTCTTTAGTATTATCTTAGGTAAGGGCTCTGGTATATTCCTAGAATTTAACATAGAACTTATTAAATAATTTAGTAGGGCTTATCTTTAGGGCACGTAGTTTAGCTTAGTTGGTGGCCAGTAGGTTATAGTTATGGTATATTAGGTTAAGATTATTAAGGACTTCTTAGTGGGACTGCCACTTCTAGGGGCTATTAGTCTCCCATTAGGCAAAGAGTCTATTAAATAGTATACTCTTTATTCGCCTAATAATATAGCCAATCTTAGTATTTTCCGTAGGGAAAAGGCAGGCGCTCTAAGTTAGTTTTTCGTGGATTTATATCTTCTAGTAGCTATATTCCTTATAGTCTCCTTAAAAGACTAGGGGATTAAAGTAACGTATATTAGACCCTACGGTAGCAGCTTAGGTTTAATTATTATAGCTTTTATTATCGCTGCTCTAGTAGGGGTTCCGATTAGGTAAGGCTGCTTAGCGCTAACCCTCTATTAAGCGTTAAGTAGGTAAGATTGCCAGGGGCATAGAGACTTAAGTAGTATTATATATAGTAAAGAGGTGTCTAGCATTATTACAAATATACTTATTAAGCTAAGATTATAGGTATTTAATTATGCCTTCTTTTTTAATAACTATAGCAATAAGTACAATCTTAGCCTTCTTTAACTGTTAGATGTCGCGTTTAAACATATAGAGGTTATCTTTAGTTTCTTAACGCGTATTATTAGCGGCCACTTTACAAGCTTATAGGTCTTAGATAATATTACGATCTTAGGCAGTACGCATTTTAGCTTATATAAGCTTTAGGTAGTAGTTCTATAAAAGGCGGTAGTATTAATTAAGTTCTTATGCTACCATTTTTATAAACGTCTCGGCGTCTCATATTTTAATTTTAACAGGTAGTAGCCCTTTTACTTACTTATCCGTAGTTATATAGTTAATAAAAGATAAAATATTGTTAGTGTCTATCTCCTTAGGGGTTAAGGCTAGGGCTAATAAATTAAATTCTTCTGGGATTAATTAGCGTTATAGGTTAAGTATAGGTATTAAATTATTCTTTAGGTTTGACATAGTGGCTAGTAAGGAATATCGTTTTACTATTATAGATTCCTTAGAAGTATAAAGTAAGGTAACTTATAAATACGCTACTTTTAGCAGCGCCTACAGTATTATAAAGACATAGAATTGGTTATAGGCTAAGCGTTAGTGGTAAAAAGGCGTAACGTAATGTTACAGGATGGGGGCAGTGGCTATAAAGCGTATGTATTCGAGGAGTCTATAAGACGTTACGCGATCAATCGTAAGGGTTAAGGGCGTAAGGAGGTGATATACCTACGCGTAGCTAATATAAGCTATACGCGAGGTATATACAAGAGCACAGGGCTCTCCTATAGAGGCCCCTATAGTGGGGTTCCGTAACACAGGCTCTCCTAAAAGGTATATATTAGATAACATAGATAAAAGTTTTACTAATATTCTACTAATATCCTAGGGAAGACATAGTTAGATAGATAAGGGGCGAAGGGTTTTACTAGTGTCTTAGAAGGATTATAAAGGGAGCTGGTTCTCCTCTAGAGAAGAACTAGCAATTAATCTCTAAATAGAAGAGGTTAGAAAACATTTGTCCTTTAATACGTAAAGCTCGTTCTACCTTCGACTTACTTTTAACTTACCTTTAACTTATCGTCGACTTATATATAACACTATTAATTAGATAATTATACATTCCAGTTAGACTAACCTCTTATACTTATAGAGGTATAAGTAAATAGGGTTAAAGGAACTAGTAATATAGAAGTTTAATATAGAAGTTTAATATAGGATGGATTTATAAATAGACTTATACAGATATATAGAGACCTAGAATTAACAACGACTATAAAAAGGAAGTTATCCAAACTTATATAGAGATTGTTAGCAATAGACTATACGGCGCAATTTTAGATACTAGTGGTACAAACTAAATAGAACGAGGAAGTGTTAATAGTATAGTACTATAGAGGACTAAAGGCAAAAGTTTAAATAATAATAATACCTATAGAGGATATAACAACCATAAGGGAATTAATTAATTAAGTGATTAAAATAGATAATAGACTCTACTAGGCTAAAAGAGATAGTAAGAGTATAAGCAAACTAGTATAGACAAGTTAAGCGTTATCCCTTAACACGTCAGGGTCCTTAGAGTAAGTGGTCTGTGCGGAAACACCATTTTCAATTCAATGCGTGCAAGTCCTCTAAGGGCTTATTTTGGCTGCAGTATACGCAAAATACTATTCTGCAGAAAGGACGATTGCTAAAGTCCTTATATTAAGCGACTTAGCTCCTAATATTAAGCCTATATATCAATTTTATATAGAATATTACGAATATTACCAGCCTTATATTCCTAAGTACGGGCGCCGAATTTAGGTGACCTAATTGGCTACTCCTTATTGATAACCTGAGGACCCGAATTGGCGTATTAAGGGATAGCAGGCATTAAAACTATAGTATAGTAGACTAGAGCTAATAGACCTAAGTAATACTAAATAATTTGAGAAAAAAAAATAAGTAATTATAAAAACCTAGAGGACAAGGATTAAGTAATTAAAAGTTTAAGAAGTAGAGACTAAACTAGGGATCTTAGCAATAGAAGATATTTAGGCGGACTCTATAATAAGATAAATAGTTTAAGGAGGGAGCTTATATTTTATTATTTATTTATTGCTTAACGTCTAATTTAGATCTCTATTAGGCCTACGTGGACTATACCATATATATATAGGGAGAAAACTCTATAAGAAAACCCTATGTTCTATTTCTTTACTATTAGGGCCCGCCTACTTAGCGCCTATAAGTCGCCTATAAGTCGCCTATAGGTCGCCTATAGCCCTTTATATTCTTACTTTTAACCTTTTTAGTAACTACTACTGCCGTGGTAAGCCTATAGACGCGCTAGTATCCTAAACTTTACTCTCCTACTATAAAGCCTCTAAGGGGTACCTATCTGCCCCTTACGTTTCTTTACTATTTTTTTATAACGTACTAGATAAGCGAGTTGGACAGACAAGTAAGTCGGACACTTTTTTAAGATTTCTAACTTTACAAGCAAATAACTCAACCACGCTAGCAGCTCTCGTAGTAATAATTAAATCGTAGATAGATAGCCTATTAATTAACCTATTTACAAGTCCTTAAGTTATGGCCAGTTTTTCCACAGCGTCTACAGCGCTGCTGGCGCGGCGTATCGCCCTTAGCGCGCTGCCTGCCCTCACGATTTTCACCCTATAGCTGCGCATTAACATCAATTTAAGCAGCTAGCTTTACGCCCTTAGCCTTAGTTAGCACTCCTCTCTTTTATATATGCTTCTTCTTACGCTTTTTACGTTACTTTACTATCTCATTTACTTTTCAAAGCTGCGCGCATTCCTTAGCCAGCAATATATCAGAATAGATCATTAACTCAGCACCTTTAGTAAGGCGATTAATTAAATTAAGAAGCAAGGTAGGTAAGCTATTCTAATACTTTTAAATCTTATTACAAACTAGAGTCCATTGCAGCTCTAATTTAGCTCTATTACTTAGTGTTTTTAACTCCTATAGAGCGCTAGAACTAGTAGTAGGTAATAGTGTTTAAAGCTTAACATCTAGCTTTAAAAGTACTGCCTCTGGGTTATATAGAACTAGGCTAGCACCTTAATAGCTCCCGCAGATATTGCTCTCTATAATAGAGCTCTAATAAGCAGCTTTAAAGGCTAGTAGGAATTTAATTTTAGTAATATAATTAATGCCACTGCGAATAAGGTTCTTAAACTGGCAACTATATGCTGTCTTTAACGGCGAGAAGCAACCTATATTAAGCGGCTGCAGTAGATATAATAAATACGCCGGCATACAGAGCGTAATAATGACTTTTTCCTTATAAAGCTCTTAAAATTGAAGCGAATTATAGCTTTTACGGCCATTAAGAATCAGCAGCCTGCGCGTGCCTGCTATATAATCTTTTATATGCTTATCAAAGTGCAGCAGCCATTAAATTCCAAGCTTGTTATTCGTCTAACCTATATCGCTTAAAGCAATCATTAAGCCTGGCATTAGGTTGCTGCCTTTATACTATATAGAGATGTAATATATTATAGCAAAGATAATAAATGGAGGAATCGCTATACTGTAGGCGCTGATAGCTACAATAGCTATAACCCATTCTTAATTGCCTTACTGCAGAGCTTTTGGTCAACCACGTCGCTCTAAGCTAGTAACAACCTTGCTAGCTGCTAAAATAACGCCCATTTAGAAGCCAGTCTCATTAAAATTGTACGTGTCTTTATTAAGGATGCCGTATTCTGCCTTTATATTACGTATAAGGTTAAACCAAGGTCTAATAACCTTAGGACCCTCGTATAGAGCTCGCTGGCGGTTATAGAGTTAATTAAACCAAATAGTAAGCTTATCGGTTCTTTTAAAAAGTTCTATAGCCACTTAATACTAACTTGACTAGCAGACCGAGTAGCAAGCAGATAATTGGCCATATCTCGCACGGCATTAAGCCTAGGTAGAAATCCTTAAGAATCTAGGTCAAGAATATGCCAAACAACAGCTAATTCTTTAAGCTTAGTGAGCCTCTTTAAGTTAGGCTCACAATTACGTCGTGGGAGCTTTCCAGCGCGTTGGTTATGTAATGTACTATAAGGAACGTGGTAGACTACAGCAGCGCAGCGCCCGCTTTGTAATTGGCCTTATTTAATAGCTAAGATAGCCAAAGAGATACGGCCTTCTTAATAGACTAACTGAGGCGTACTTTGTTATTACATCGCGCTTAAAGGTTGATAGTCGCGTTCTCTTGGTAAAGGTGTCCGACCCGTGTTAGAAAGTGCATATAGAGCAGTTCATTGATAAAATGGGTTGATTAATTAATGATCTTAACTTGTCTTTTATTGACGTGTCTTGAGGCCCTAGGGCTTTGAGCTATGAAGAGATTTTACAGTGCACGTGACTTGTGCACGTGACCTATGCGAATACAGATTATCTGACACACCCCCTTAGCTTTGAGCTCTTTAAGGTTAAAGCTAACCACCTTCTCGTGTCCGTCAATGTGTCAGTTAAACCATAATCTTATTTAAATCCTTCCTTCTCGCCCTAACCTTCTCCCTTAGGTCCTCTAGTTACTTCTCCTTATTTAGCCACTCCTTAATATCTACTATTCTGACTAGGTTAACGAAGTTCTAAACCCTCTACTTAGGCAGGGCCTTTGTAAGTCTATCAGCGATTATCTCCTTCGTCGCTTTCTATTAAAATATTACTTATCTTATTGCGTATTCTTAACGCAACTAGTATTAATAGATATTAACATATTAAAGCTTTATAATTAACTTTACCGTATCTTCTATAACTAATTAAAGTGTCTAGGTATTATTACAGTTAATAATTAAGGGCTTATTTAGCCTTAATGTTATTGCTTTAAAGAGCCTACTAATAAAGATAGCTTTCTTTACTATCTATAATAGGGCTAACAACTTGGCTTCTGTGCTCGACGTCGTCACTATATCCTGCTTATTCGATAGTCTGTTGTCCGTAACGTTCTTCTATTTAATATAGGATTGTGCTATTCTTCCGAACTAGAAGATTATTATCTCCTTTATTATCCTAATAGTACCCTTGTTTTCAAAGTAGACGGAATAACACTAGATTTATGTTAAAGTCCGTATAAAAGGCAACGTCCTTAAGATGTAGGATTCCCTTACTCTTGTCTAGTTTTATAACTTAGTAATATTGCCGTAACCTAGTATAGGCACTTCTAAGCTGCCGGCGATGATATATTTATATCTTAGAGCTTTCCTAAAGGTATAGAAATAAAAGAGGTTATTAAAGATATAGAGAGTAGTTCCTAAGTTAAGAATAGTTAATAGCTTTAGTGGATGGAGTTAACCGGTGTAAAACAATTCTAGGAATATTATATTAGCTTCTCCCTTAATCTTAACTATCTCCTAACTCTTGTCCTATTATTATTAAGCTTTATTAGCATCTAATTTCTTAAGCTTAAGTTATTCTACTTAGGTAGCTAGATCCTTATTATACTCTACCTTTATAAGCACCCCTTTTATATATATACCTGCGGCTTTAAATCCCTTAGACCTCTTACTCTTAAACAAATACTAATAGTTAGAAAGGGTATGTTCCCTTATATTACATACCAGGCATTTAAGGTTTTTTAGCTTCTTAGAAGACGTCTCTTTAGTTAAATTTATCCCTACCCTTTTTTAGCTGCAAGATAAGCCATTCCCTTTTCCCTTTTAGACTTTAGTAGTTAGGATATCCTCTTTAGATTTTCCTGTATAGTCTGCGTTAAATATATTTCCTCTTACCGTTATAGATACGGCTTTAGAAAGGGTTTAGAATACTTTTTACAACTTTATTACTACTTTACGGTATTTTAATAAGAGAGCCTTTTTAGTATTATTTGCCTGTTTTATATATAGAATAAAATAGGTTTCGCTTATAGGTTGCATTATATTTATAAGGTCCATAAGCCAGATCCTATTAGTTATCTATAGAAGGTCGTACTTCTCTGCCGTCTTTATTATATATTCCCATTAGTTAAGCCACTAGGTAACCTTCGTCTGCTTAAGTCCCTTAAGTAATTTTATATATTACAGTTATACCTTCCTTATTATAAAGTTCTTTAAGGGCTTAGTGTCTTCTTTTAATTAAATTAGCCATTCTTTAACTGTAAGGGAAGGGTTAAGCAGTAGCTTCTTCTAAATTAATACTGTGGACGTAATCTGGGTGCGTATTTATTATAGATACTCTTCCTGTTTTAGGAAGTACTTTATATCCTAGTTATAGTATTGTCTGCTATTCTCATACGCTTTCTATTAATTTGTTAAGAGCTATATATATAAGGGTACATTCTTATTAAAATCTATAACTTCTAGATAGGCTAGTTCTTATAGTAGACCTTATTTAGGTACTATATTATCTAGGTTAACGTAGGCCCAAATTTGTTTATCTATAAGGGCTTAGAGTTGCTATAGCCATTGCTCCCAGTCTTCTGACTTATTGAGGATAATCGTAGTTAACGAACTTAATGTTAGTGGAGTTATTTAACTAATAGGCAAAGGAGAAATTAAAATGGAATTTTGTTAATAGGATTGTCCTTATTGACAGGATCGTCCTTATTATTAGGATCGTCCTTTAACGATTAAGGTAGAAACTCGTGAAATCTTATGGAATCTCGTGGAATCTCGTCCTATAACAATTGAGGTAAGATTTTTATTAAAGTCTGTGTCACAGTACGTGCAGAGGGTCAACGAGGTAACTGTAACTGTGTATCATTGACAAACGATGTCGTGTGCAGAACTATGTAGGAGGTGAGGCGGTATATATACACGTCGCTCAGGGGTTAGGTCTGT
>Ga0307507_10003746_pt1 | contig 28568 bp, 28 predicted proteins | sample 7_EM_MG_FD_207223 | JGI IMG/M metagenome (GOLD analysis project Ga0307507, IMG submission 207223) | Populus trichocarpa ectomycorrhiza microbial communities from riparian zone in the Pacific Northwest, United States - 7_EM | ecosystem: Host-associated > Plants > Roots > Unclassified | place... | reverse complement strand
ACAACAAGATCTGTGTCAAGATGGTATTGTAGCTACCATCTTTGCTATTGTGATGAGAAGAAAGATCTAGTGGGGGGGGGATGGGGGTGAAGCTGTGAACGAAAAAGTGCAATGTTTGAGTATTTTATTTGCAACAAAAATGGCATGGGGTCGGAAAAATGCCACGCTTCTTGCGTGCCAAAAAGGGGCTTAATTTGTTTTTTGTCCGGTGGGGTTCTCTGGGGTATCGAGGCGGTAATCGTCATTCAGAGGTGCATAGAACAATAGTTACTGGTGCTACGATATTGAACCGAAATTTCGAGTGATTTCTATGACTTCAGGTACATGCCGGCTAGTCCCCATTCAGGTATCATATCGAAACTAGGCTCAGATACGTGTCCCTGAATCCTGCCTATAACCGATAAGAACCCGGCAAACATAAATGAAAAAGCTGAAGCAAGAGGAATCATCCTATCTGCCACTTGCCCATCCGCCGAAACAGAAAATAACTTCCCTCCCTCCACTCCCCCCTACCTCCATGGCGACAACCCCCACTACCCCAGAACCATCAAACCCGTACTTCAAAATCACCCCACTGGCAAATAAAGCAATCGCTACGAGGTCCATCCTAGCAAACACGCTATTATTCTCCGAACCGCCCCCACTAATGATAACCTACTCCTCTGAAAGTAGGAAATCGGAATGAGTGGATGCAGCATTCACAGCACTACCCTGGCGCCAAAGACCCGATTCCTCTCCCTCGCCGGCAGCGTGGAAGGAGGTGTGGAGGATATGGGGTAATGTAATAATTTCATGCTGACTTCGGACGGATCTGAGAATGCGGTTTTTGCCCCTGCTAGTAGGATTAATCACTCATGCGATAGGGCTGAGAATGCCTACTGGAAGTGGGAGGGAGGAGGAGGAGGAGGAGGAGGCATAGGTAGAGGTGAAGGGAGGATTGAATTTTGGAGTGAGAGGAGGGTGGAGGTTTGAGTTTCTTTCCTTTGTAGTATAATACCGTGGTGGGGGAGATTGCTAATGTTTGGTGGTGCTGGTCGGGGGTGTTATATAGGAAGGGGAGGAAATCATCCATCGTTATAGACCGGATTAGAGAGTATGGACCAAGAATCAGAGGTTGGCGTTGATGGGGGAGTATGGGTTTCTGTGTGGGTGTGTGGTGTGTGAAGGGCGGGATGATTGATTGGTTTCTTACGGGAGAAAGTTCGGTAATGTGAAATTGGGTACCTGGAATCTGGTACAGGGACTTGAGTAGTATGATACAACTTTTTGATGTTTTGTTCGAGGGTTACTTTTTTTCTGTTCTGATTAATTCCATGAATGAGACTCCCGGAATCGGGGTACTGTCAGTCACCGGACGGGAAACTAAGATCAGGGAGAAATTGACTATTATTGCTAGATTATTTGTCCTACACACCCATATTCTGCCTCCTGATGCCCCTTATAGGCACTCGCCGTCCAATAAGACAATATATCGACGGTCTTCCGGTTATAGAGCACATCCCAATTGCGTGTCTAACCATGTATTCGATCTGGAAAGCCCTTCGGCGAGCATGTATCTTTGTAATTTTATCACCAGCAAGTCTTCACAGGTATAAGCCTTTTATATGGCACACGTATAAGAAGGACTAGACGATGAAGATAAGATAAGACGGGGAAGCTTCTTCAAAAGTCTTACACATATTCTAGAGTACGATAGAATATTTGTACAAGAAAAAACCTTTACCGGTCTATGGCCTGAATGAGGAGATCATGTCTATACACTATTACCTCCCCCCCGCAGAAGCCTTAACTTAAGTCTTTGACGACAGCCCACACCTCCCACTCCCACCCACCCAGGAAAAAGCCAACTTATATAGCACGAACCCCTTAACTCCCCACAAAATATCCCATTCCATAACTCCACACCAAAACCTTGCAAGAAAAAAAGCCCCCCCCCAACCCCTACCCCTGATGAAGACCTCCAATAGCCATGCCCCTTTCTCCTGCGCAGTAGGTTTCCTGTTGTGAGCTGATATCATAGTAAATCGTAACTGTAAAAAACACATCTCTGCTTCGGTGCGTATGGGCAGACTAGACCACGGTTATGTTTTTTTTTCTGCACGCACTCTATCAACTATTAACTTTATTCATGTTTTGGGGTATAGTTCGCTAAGATTGTGGGTGATGCGATGATTCCTCCCAGAGTTTTTCACAAGAGATTTACTCTATTATCTCGGTTAGTTATTTTCGGCTGTAAGTTAAATCTTGGATCCTGCATTACCAACCTTAGGCTTAGATATAATGTTATTCGCCAATGAACCCCCCGAATCCTTATTTTGGTTAGGCGAACTCTTTCAACAAATTTCTGCCCCGATCATGACTAGAGTACTTGTACTCGGGTATGGTAGAGAAGGGCGGAAAACGTTCGGTGGCGGAACAGGGATAAGGGTGCTGATCGATCAGGGGGAAGTGGAAAAAATGGGGGTGTCACAGGATCTCATTAATCTTGGGCAGTTGCACTAAGTTGCTGTCCGTGTATCTGGATGTTTTGTCGAGGTTCCACAGGCCATAATGAGACTAAACGAAGGCAGGGCAATATAGCTTTTGGGTAGTTCTTTTGAGAGACTCAATATATTTCATAGCCTACATGTAATAGTGATTTGATTGTGAGCTGAATGGTTGAGTGCTACTTGTAAGATACCCACTTGTTCAATCTGGATTTTAGATGCCCACCAAGGCAAGAATTTTTCCACTTATGCAACCTGTCTCCTGATGAAAACTTAAGATCTTGCTGATCTGTTTTTCCGCCCTTTTCTACCATACCCTACGACGAAGATGGGTTATGATGAGAAATTGTTATAACAATTCCTCACCCCGATGTGCTGCACGAGTACTGTACTTGGCGATCGCGATCGCAATGAATAGCAAAGGGATTGTTCTTCTCAGAACTCGGTACGAGAGTGTCCTCCCACCTTCACCGGCCTCAGGAAGAGCTATACCGGGTTTCTTTAAGTTAAGTGATGCGTAATTAAGATTGTTCGGCAGATTTTTTTTTTTGATTTTTTGATTTTTTGATTTTTTGATTTTTTATCAAACTTTTCGATTCTTATTAACTAACTACCAGTTATCTAGAATACTTGGGGCTTTCCATAGTACTTAATCTGTCTGCCCTAACTCTCCCGCCTATCCCTCTTTCAACCTGTGCACTCTGATCCGCCTTTCTCTCTAGGGTACAAATCAACCAGAATTCCCCTGATCCCAACCAGTAGCCTGAACCTAGTTAGAACAAGAAAATTATACCCATACCTAAGACCGGTGTACACTAGATATGTCACCCGGTCCCAGTCATGTAACTCAAAGTTACTTGCGTAAAAAGAAAACAAATAAAACAAAAGCCTTTCACCCACCGAGGTGCAAAGGGAAATAACCCCTGGTAACTCTTTGTCTCCCCAGGAATCCTCTCTCTATGACACTGATAAAAATGGTCAGTTTCACTAATCGGGTGTCTGTAATGTCGGGTTGTGTGAGATCGTTCGTCACTTCGTCTCAAAGAACAAAAGAAACATGCACGTCGTCCAAGGGGTCACTGGCTCCAATCTTCTCCCAAAACTCAAGTTCACCTCTGGTCCAATCTCAACCCAAAACCATACCCCTCTTCCGGGTATGGGATATCACAGCACTCCATGTCTGAGTTAATATCCCAACCCCGCAAGGCACAAAACCAAAAATAAATGGCACTAATAATAGTGCCCTCCTTTCCCTCTCCCTCATCCTCCATACCCGTAACCCTCCAATCCAAACCCAAAACTTGCAACCTCTCCCCCTTCCTCCTCTTCCTCTACCCGTCCACACAACAGAGGGCCCACTTGGCACCCTCCCTCTTTCCTCTTTCCCCATAACTCCTGATCTAGGGCCAACCAGAATTGCCCTAACCAAACCTCTCTCCTCAACCCTGTCTCTTGCCTCCCCTCCCGCTTCCGCTATCCTCCTCTTTCTATCTCCCGGCAATTTCACAACTATCTTGCCGTCGATAACCTCATCCTCATCTCCCTCCAAGCCCACACTCATCGACTCCACCCCAGCCACAATCTCATCCGCCACTGTTACAATCCTCTCTTCTCCGGGTGATACTTGCAGTAGGTAACCGATAGTTGGCTAACGATCACGTTTCTCTGCCTTACAGCTGTTGCGATAGCTAAGTCGGTTGACTCCGATCTAGCAACGTCCATCGATAGGCTCGTATAAGATAGTCGTGTCTTGATTTCCCGAAAGCATGGTAGATAAAGATCTTTGTATTGAAAGTATAGTGTATGAAAGAACTTAGATGGTGGCGTGAAGAACCCAAATCCCATCCCTTCTTTTTTTTCTTTTTTTTTCTTTTTTTTTCTTTTTCATGTGCTTTGTTTTATTCGTCTCCTAGGTACAAAGACTACGTGCCGCACTAGCTATGGTAAAGAAAAACCTCTGTGACGAACCAACCAGCGTCAGGGAAAAAGCCATCAACCCAAGTCCCTATGGTATGAGACCAACCGCACACCAGCCAGGCAAAATAAGAAATCAAACTCCAACTAGGAGGGCCGAATAAGAAACATCAAATAAATACATTGGGAGGAATCAACAGGAAAAACCTTGCTGTAGACACTAACCAAATAAATAATTGTTATAACCACTAATGAAACCCAAAGTAAATGACAATGAAAGAAGAACAATGGGGGAGCGGAGGCCACTATAAACCATTGCGGCGTTGCACACATTACTCAAAAACCCAAGGCGTTGACATCCGCCACCGAGGCAGTGCAATACGACGACTGAGCGTAACCAATGAGTGTGACCGTGGAGAAATCGCAAGGGCGGCGTAAGGTAAAGGGACAGTAGAGTGCCAGCCGAGTGAGTGGATTGTAGCTGTAACCGAGCAACAAGATGAGAGCTTGAGGGGGGAGGGGAGGGGTAGACCAAATAACTGTGGAAACTATCGGTAACCGTGTGCGTGTCTGACTAGTCAGCCTCTAAAGGAGGTGAAGAAAATGGAGAAATCAACTGTAGCCTGTTGAAAGGTTTTCTCCTACTGTGAACCATAGTACCAGCCATCTGTAACATGGGCAAGAGGGTGTTACCGACCGTGCAAGCGCTAAGTGAGGCAGCAAAATGCAAGCGAGAAAAGGGGGTGATAGAGCCAAACGACCCCTAGAAACAAGGGTGCCAGGGCCCAAGGACATGATGAGAGAAGTAAGGCGAGAAGGGGGGGGGGGCCGCTCACGGAGAGTGCGGGTGCAGCTCACTGAGAGTGCGGAGGTGGATGTTGACGATAAATTCTCATGGTATTGAGATTTCAATCGCCGGGTGTGTAGAGGAGATGGTTCGTGACCCAAATCGCATCCCCCGAGGGTGCTCTTATATAGGGGTTCTTCCCTCACCCTAACCCCACATGACTCATATCCTCGCGTCACGCGACTCATGACTCATAGTGAGTCATAGGGTGAAATCCATCAGCTGACTTGTTTGAGTCAGCTGCGCCATATCTCGCAACCAATCAAAACCCATAAAACAAGTCATGTGCCCTAAAGGGGTCCCATGCGTGAAACCTATGACCCATAACTATGACTCATGTGTGAGATACATAAACCACATGACCCCAATCGTGTGTCATGTTACTAAAACAACCAATAACAATAAACCAATGACACACTATTGCGTTGTCATGTGAAACCTATAAGTCAACTGATTTCATGGCGTGAAAGATAACAAACCAATGACTAATAACTATTAGTCATGAGAAAATCTGCCATGCTTAGTCACCGTTTGTGACAGCCATATCCTCTTTCTCAGCCACAACTTTGTAAACATGACTTGTAATGGATGGCACCCCAACAGCCGCAACTTCAGCCTCAACCTCAACCTCAGCCACCTCCGCCTCAACCACCCTCTCAGCCACCTCCTCTTCCTCCACAATCTTTTCTTTCTTCCCTCTCCCGTTCAACCGTTTCAATAACACCGACACATGAAGTCTTAGTCTCGAAACCTCCTTTTCCAAATCCTGGATGCACATCAAGGCTACACCCAACGCCAAGCCGTTTTTCGCTACCTTAGTAACCGCAAAAGAAGTTTTCTTAGCATTAACCATCGCTAACGATATTATTTCAAAAGACCTTGATGCAATAAAGCTATAGAAGATAAAGGTATAGATAAAAGAGATGAATTTTCCTCTTTAATCTGATGAAAAGAGATTAACCTTTGTGAAGGATAATAAAGACTTGGGTTTATCGCGAGATAAAATCCAAGGAGCGTATTGGCCAAAACTCGAAAAGTGACGTGTCACCGTTGTTGTTATTTCTTTCACTGGAGGTGTAAGAGAGACGGTGGATGTTAGGCTGATTCATTAAGGCTCGATGTATAATACTCACCCCGCATATATATTGAACCAGTGGATAATATTTAACCACGGGCATTTTAGGGCGCTTGTGCACAGCAGCGCAAGATTTGTGGTATGCATTACTATGGGCGGAGCAGGATAACTTAGTGCTTAAACACGTGTGACATTCCACGCTACCGATGTGGTAGGCACAGGGCGGGTGCTGTTGGCACAAATCTGGGGGAGATTGATTGGGCGGTCATGAGGCATCCGTGAGGTTTCACAAATCACCCCGCTTTTCTTCAGCCCTTAAGAATTCTAGTAGCCGACTCTCTCCATCGTCCATCATCTCCAATATCCTCACCTACGAAAAAGAGAAAATGTCGCAATCTTTCAATCATAATATCAACTCTTTGAACACGTATAATGTTAGCGTGTCGAACAATTTTAGAGTTGCCGATGACCGATCTAATATCCTAGCCTGGCTATCTCCACTGGATCCCAAGTCACGCCATCAAGACATCCAGGAGCGCCGCATCGAAAATATAGGGGAATGGCTGTTACAAACCGAAGAATTTAAAAGCTGGTGCGCTGGTAGTGGGGGAGATGAATGTGATAACAGAGTCTTGTTTTGCTATGGAAATCCGGGGGTCGGCAAAACATATATTAGGTAGCAAAGACGAACCTCGCAGAATACCGGTAGAAGAAAAGGGCAAGCGCTGACCAGCCACAATGTTAGCTCGCTAGTGATAGACACCTTGTGTGATCAAGATGGAGAGCAGTCTGCTACTGTTGCATGCTTTTATTTCGACTTTGCTGCCCAAAGGGACCAGTCCCCCGCGAGCACGATGGGTGCCTTGCTGAAACAGGTGGTTGGCGGACTGGAGGAGATCCCGGAGGAGGTATCGCGAGCATACCAAAAACAAAGAAAAGCGCTTGGAGGGCGGGGACCTCGGCTTTCAGATATTGTGAAGATGTTACAGACTACTTCTTCCAAGGAGCGCACATTCATATGCATCGACGCTCTGGACGAATGTGTGCCAGAACATCGAGTCAAGCTTCTTGATTCTCTATGCCAAATTCTCCAAAAGTCTCCAGCTACCAGAATATTCGTGACTGGAAGACCGCACATCCGACCCGATATCACAAGGCGCCTTGCTAAAAGAGTGACGAGTCTACCCATAAGCACCAAGAGAGATGATATTATAAGGTATCTTCACTCCAGGCTGGAAGAGGACATAATCCCGGATGCGATGGATAGTAGTTTGGAGGCAGAGATCCTGAAGAAAATTCCTGAAGATGTTTCCGAAATGTATGTAGAAACAACTCTAGGGGAGCTACCTCGAGCATGCACTGACAGATCCATATCTAGATTCTTGTTGGTCAGGCTGAACATCGATGTGGTCCTGCGGGAAACTACAATTCATCGCAGGCGACAAAAGCTTAGCGCAATGACCGATGGCTTAGGGTTGGGGGATGCTTATGGCACAACGTTTGGTCGGATAAAGAGACAAGAGGAGGAGAAAGCGGGGCTGGGAATGGCGGCCTTAATGTGGATATCTCACGCGGAGCGACCCTTGAAGGCCGATGAACTGTGCCACGCCCTAGCAGTCGAAATCGGGTCGCCGAATCTCAATACCGACAATATTCCTTCAATAGGAACAGTACTAACCTGTTGTCAAGGACTCGTTGTGGTAGAAAAGGAGGCTTCCACGGTCCGGTTAATCCATTTTACGCTTCAAGAATACCTCCGGGCTCATCCCGACCTTTTCTGCCCAGCTCACTCGACAATCGCGGAAACCTGCTTAACTTACCTAAATTCCCAGCAGGTCAAAGCCTTTCCGACCAGTCACTCTCCCGACCCCCAAGACGCACCATTTCTAGAATATTCCTCTCTATATTGGGGAGTTCATGCAAAACGGGACCTTTCAGATTGTGCGAAACAGCTTGCGCAAAATCTCTTTGACGGCTACAGCAGCCACATATCTACTAAAATTCTCTTGAAAGCACAGAATATATGGGGCGTTGATGTGGGTAAATCTTCCGGGTTCAGTGGCCTACATTGTGCATCCTTCTTCGGGATTATTGAGATTGTAGCTAGCCTGGTAAAGATGGAAGGTTGCGATATCAACCAAATAGGTGTTACAGGTAGTACACCACTCCATTGGGCTGCCTACAATGGGCACGATGGAGTGGTAAAAATACTGCTCGAACGAGACGACGTCAACCCCGAGAAACCAGATAACTACGGCCGAGCACCACTCTGGTGGGCTGCCTGCAATGGGCACCATGAAGTGGTGAAAATACTGCTCGAACGAGACGACGTCAACCCCGACAAACCAGATAACGGCGGTCGAACACCACTCTGGTGGGCTGCTTGCAATGGGCACGAGGGAGTGGTGAAAATATTGCTCGGACGAGACGACGTCAACCCCGATAAACCAGATAACGACGGCGAATCACCACTCTGGCGGGCTGCTTACAATGGGCACGAGGGAGTGGTGCAAATATTGCTTGGACGAGATGACGTCAACCCCGACAAACCAGATAACAACGGCGAAACACCACTCTGGCGGGCCGCTTACAATGGGCACGATGGAGTTGTGAAAATACTGCTCGAACGAGAAGACGTCAACCCCGACAAACCAGATAACGATGGTCGAACACCACTCTGCCAGGCTGCTGGCAATGGGCACGAGGGAGTGGTAAAAATATTGCTCGGACGAGATGACTTCAACCCCGACAAACCAGATAACAACGGCGAAACACCATTCTGGCGGGCCGCTTACAATGGGCGCGAGGGAGTTGTGAAAATACTGCTCGAACGAGACGACGTCAACCCCAACAAACCAGATAACGGCGGTCGAACACCACTCTGCCAGGCTGCTCGCCATGGGCACGAGGGAGTAGTAAAAATACTGCTCGGACGAGACGGTGTCAGCCCCGACAGACCAGATAACGACGGCAGAACACCACTCCGGTGTGCAGTTTACCAGGGGCACGAAGGAGTGGTGAAAATGCTACTCGAACGAGACGACGTCAACCCCAACAAACCAGATAACGGCGGTCGAACACCACTCTGCCAAGCTGCTTACCAGGGGCACGAGGGAGTAGTGAGAATATTGCTTGGACGCGACGACGTCAACCCAGACAAACCAGATAATAACGGCGAATCACCACTCTTGTGGGCTGCTCGCAATGGGCATGAGGGAGTGGTGAAAACATTGCTTGGACGAGGCGACGTCAACCCCAACAAACCAGATAACTCTGGCCGAACACCACTCTTCATTGCCGCCGCCCTTGGGCATGAGAGATTGGTGGAAATTCTACTCGGACGGGACGACGTCAGTCCCGATATACCGACTATAAACGGCCGAACACCACTCTATCGTGCCGCTTGGAATGGGCAAGAGGGAGTAGTGAAACTACTCCTAGCACGGGGCGACGTCAACCCCAACAAATTAGATAAGGATGCTAAGACACCACTCGATAGGGCTGCTGAGAATAGGCACAAGGGAGTGATAGCGTTGCTCCACCCCCTACAATCTGCCGCCCCCAGCCTGTCATAAGGCCGAGGAGCTATCGCCCTCTTTACCGTCTTCGAATACAGATTATCTATGCACCATTTCCGCAAGGGGTACAACAACTCTACAACATGTCCATCACCGCCACTGCTCCCCCTCTCACCCATACCTAGCCACCTCCCGCAGTTCCACCTTGTCCTAATACCCACTTGTCCTTTCCCCCGTAGTATATTCACGCCAGAACCTCATTTCAAATATTTCTATTTTGGCCGTCGGAGATACCCATCCAAACATGTGCAAAGATTGTCCTGTGTGTCGAGTCAGGATTTATCAATCTCTGTTCACACTCTAGAATCCGGCCTTAGTCAGGAATATTTCTATTGTATTGAGATAAACCAGTATAGTTTCAAATTTCCATCATATTTACTTTCCTTCCCTTTGTCTTTGTTAAATATTCTCTTTGCATTTCCCATGTTTCTTAATTTTTCCACAATTCACTTCCTCCCCCTTCCCTCTCCCTTATCTGAAGTATAGACGTGAAGGTTATTTAGATAGATATAGAAAAGAGTATAAAGTTCAAGTACTTCTGAATATTACTGAAGAGCGATGGAAAGTTAGATGTTAACTATATAGTATTCTGATTGTGACAGTGTTTTATGAAGATGACGCCTACATCTCACCACACCCCCCATCGCGAGCCCAAACCCGAATCCGAAAGACCACCCCCATTTCCCACCCCCACCCATGAAAAACCAACATAGCAAAGACCCCCTCAACCCAGAAATAAAAACCCCATTCAAGACTCCCAATCATCCCCTCAAAAAAATACTCCTAATGGGAACAAACTTGGTACGTAATCTGGCATATATATTATATCACCCTCTCCATCTAAGATTCCAGAGAGCATCATAGTACTAAAGAGGAGCAGGCTCTAAACTAGATTCCAAAACTATTCCCACCCACAAACGTGAAGTCAACCTGTACAATACCTAAAAAGCCTAAACCACCGCTCCTTACCTCCCTACTCCCCTCTCCTCCCTGTATGACCACTCCCCTAATACTCTCTCATATTTCTGTTCTGACCTAAAATCGTTTTTTTATGTTAGTATGGATAGGTGTTAGTATATATTTCGCTATATCATACTAGCTATTATATGTGAACTTACAGGGTGAAGACTTGTCGTAACGAGTGACATTTGATGACTTCTCCCAGCCTAAGACTTGCCATAACACACACCATGCCCAACCCGCCAATTTTTTCCCTTTCTAGCTTCTGGTCCGGGAGTGCTTTGGTCAATTGGTAGTGTACCAAGCGTAACTCGTCGGCAGGGTGGGTATCATATCCGTTGACGATTGTTAAGAGTGTCGATATATTATATATAAACTTGATGACCCCCGAGGGCGGCTTATTCGAGAATTGGGCGATACTGCAGTGAATAAGAATCAAGATTTACTCTCCCCCGCCGAGCAACAATAAGACTAGTATGTATTGTACCAAACCGTAGAATAACTCCCTCCCGATTACTCCCAATTCCTAGAGGTTTCGGGGACGAGTGAGCACCCATAAACCACCAAGGTACTGCCTGGATACTTAGTGATAAAAATGAGGCTTATATGAGCGATGGAGTGTCTATGCTTATGATATATGGGTAGTTTTTTGTCGGATTGCTGGTTTTGTTCCTCTCCTTTTAGGGGGTATCCAGTCCCAGAAGGACCTATAGATTCCATATTTCTTCTCTCCTTCACTCCGATTTTGAAGTTTGGGTTTGTGGGGTTAGAGTCCAAGCATTGCATACATGGTACACGTATAAGTAACAAAGATGAGACGATGAACACGAGAGGGGGAAGTTTCCCCGAAAGTTTCACGCATATTCTAGAGTAGAATATTTGTAAAAACAAAAAACTCCTACTGTGTCTATAGTATGAATGAGTGAGATAGTACAACCTATAAGTACAGAATGGTGCACTGGTCTCCTGATAATGAACCATCATTCAAGTTAGATACCAGGGGTCAATGATAAATTAGTTCACCTTCAATCCCTCTACCCAACCATTTGTTCGAGGTCCATCACCTTCCACTCCAGGACACAACAAAAGAAGGGACTTTTCAACCAAAAAGCCTCGGTATGATACTGACATGGTGACGCCGAGCCCAGCCCTTGTCCTTTAATCTATTCTCGACAAGATCTACAAGTTTCTCCCATCCCAACCCACTGAAAGATGGGTTTATAGCCACCATATTGAAAACCTAGTAGGTTACCCCTAGTACCAAAACCCTCCCCCTATGCCAAAAAATCGAATTTACCTACCAATACCAACTAATAAAAATAAAAATAAAAATAAGTAAAAAGAAAGGGGGGGAAGTGTGATAGAGAAGAGAAGTGGATATGGGAGGAGGAAATAAGTAATGAAAAACAAAGCCATGCATGCATATTGTGGCTGATAAACCGGACAAACTATAGACTAAGGAATGAAGTCAAGAGGGCGAAAACCGCCCAAGCGCTCCTGTGGAAATTGACGGAACATGAAGGAGGGGAATTGGGGTCGCTAATAGCTAAAGGACTGCCGTTTCCGCTTCTGCTGCTTGGGGTGGCACTAGCAGTAGCGATCCTAGAGGATTCGGTAGTAGACGTGGAGCTGGGGTTGTAAAGGATCTGGAATGGAGGGATCGGGGGCATCGAAGGAACCCGTGGGAATAGGGGAGTTATCTAGCGTTAGAATGCCAGGGAGGCCGGAGCTCCCACCCAGACACTCGAGGGTCGAGAAGGTCATGCTCTGGAGAAGCTAAGCGCTCTGGTTGTCGTAGCGCTTTCAGTGTTCCCAACCGTCCCGTCCGGGTGGGTAAGGGCGGCCGTCCACGGCGTCCGTCTTTTGTAAAGACCGCAGGACTGTAGGTTGACGGACGGGCCCTGCAGTCTTTTTTGGAAACAGTAATTTCCGGTAGGTACCTACCGTCCTGCATGAGGACGGGCGTCATCTGTAGGTTACCTACCGTCCTGAGTAAGGATGTGCGTCCCTTGTAGGCCCTGGCTGCTACCCGCATCCCCCCATCACTACCATCTCGGCCCTGTCGTCACCCATATCGCATAACCCATCGCCTATACACTGCGTGGGAAAAAAGTAAGCAATTGGAGAGGTAAGAGAAGAAGAATAGGGGAGGAAAATAGGGAAATGGAAGAAAAAGTGAAAAAGAAAAGAGTAGATATATAGTACATGACAACTCTACATGGCAACCACACATGGCAGCCACATATAGTAACCCTATTACTATTCATAGCAACTCTATGTGACAAATACAACCAGGAATCATAACTATTATGAGTAATAATAAACATTAACTATATGAAACTAATGGCTCCCAGGTATAGTTGGTACAAAATTAAAAGTTTATAATCTTGAGGGCAGACTCACCGGCCTGTAGAAAATCGGGGGATGTTTGCTAGATCTCGAGACGGTGGGGGGAGTGCCCCGAATTGGGCTTTTGCTTCTTTTTTCTTTCTTTCTTTCTTTAAAAAAAAAACACTCCGAGCATAAACATAATATTCAAAGGTCAATCTGGCTGAAGTTTGGGGAGGATGTAGCTAACAGTGTATCTAACCTTTTGCTCTCTCAGATATCTAGGATGGTCTGGGTTTGGAGTGGATGAGGTTGTTTGCTGCGTACCATACAAACTCTTGAAATCTGCCATCTCTGGCATCCCTCTAATCTCCGATTCTGAGTCAAAAACGTTGCGTGAGGGATTAACATTTTCCCAACATAGTAAAAGATCGGCCCACTAGACACTTCGGATCTAGCTAAGAGTATTTGCAATTCCGGTAACTGATCATGGCTGATAATCTGATGGGCGATTTCAATAATTTTTATAGTATTCTTCATTTGTTAGACGAGATCTGTGCCCACCATGTGGGCGCCGTGCTATCCATGATATATTGTATTATGTTACGCAATACTGCTGGAGTTTGAGTAAAAAATAGGGAAAAAAGAAAAAAACAATTCACGACTCTTCTAGAATGATCTCTGTAGGTGTGTAAGGATTGATGGGTTTTGGTCCAGTATGGAAAGCAAGTCTAGCTCGAAAATTTAAAGTATTGGCATATGTTTCCTACTATTCGTTCTTTCATGCTTACCTACGGGGGTGAACCTCTGTTGGTGGCGAGTATGAGAGTTAGAATTCTAGCTCAACAGGTGGAAAGTAAGGTATAATCTCATACGAGAGAAACTATTTACATAGGAAAACGAGCACTTTTAAAACAGTGACATATCAAGTTATAGTCCTGAGCATCTCAACGCAATAAAACCATGCTCCCCCACCAAGAACTATAGGTAGAAAAGACCCTGGGAGATTAAGCATGTATGATATATAAAAAAGTGTTCCCCTGGAACAAGCCCACACCCGAGGTAGCATGAAAGATTGGAGCTTAGGAAAAGCAAATAATGAATATGGGTAGGGGGACTGCGGTTATGAGACGGTAACGGGTACAGCGTGCAGGTGCGGAGGGGTTCGAAGAGAGGAAGGGAGCTGTGTTGATAACAGTGACGCAACTTAGATGGAAACTGTTGCGAAACCGGTGCCCACAGGTATGGTATAGAGTGGATGTTAGTGAATATCTCCTTGAGCTTAATCCCAGCTAGAGATTGGTATTGTCCGAGGCGGTAAATGTGCTATAATATCCCTATGATTATGCCTACGAGCGGTCTGTGGCCAAATTTGTCTAACTTGTCGGGGTTGACATTTTCGCGTGTGAGCAGCAGCTCCACCACCCTCTTGTGGCCACCGAGAGCAGCCCACCAGAGCGATGTTCGACCATCGTTGTCAGGCTCGGCGGGATTGACATCACCTCGTATGAGCAGAAGTGTCACTACCCTCATGCCCAACTCTGGAAGCCTGCCCGCGTGGTGTTAGGCCACAGCATCAGGCTTGTCGGGATTAACACCGCATCTTGTGAGCAGTAGTCTCACGACTCCCTCATGCCTATGCATGGAAGCCTGCTTAAGTGGTGTTGAACCATAGTCGTTTGGCTTGTTGGGATCAACGTCGTCCCGTTCAAGGAGGAGACTCACCACCTCCTCATGCCCATTCAAAGAAGCATACCAGAGCGGTGTTTGACCATGATTGTCCGGCTTGTCGGGATTGACATCGCTTCGTATGAGTAGTAGTTTCACCACCTCCCCCTGCCCATAGACTGAAGCCGCCCCGAGTGGCGTTAGGCCATGGTTGTCGGGCTTGTCGGGGTCGACGTCGTCCCGTGCAAGCAGCAGTCTCACCACCCTGTCGTGCCCGAAAAGAGAAGCCCACCAGAGTGGTGTTCCACCAACGTTGCCTTGCATGTTAGGATTGACATCGTCTCGTGTGAGCAGTAACCTCACAACCCCTCCATTCCCCTGTCGAGCAGCCCACATTAGTGGTGTATGACCAATGGAATCTCTTCGATCGATATTACAGCCCTTCATCTCTATCAATGCAGCTACTACCTCAACAATTCCAAAGTACGATGCACAGTGTAAACCGGTAAATAGGTAACGAGTGGATAGAGGAGAATTGTGGCGCTTTGTATGGTTGAGAAGTAAGGCAGTAGATATATGGTTATCGTACTGGCTTAGTAGCTCAAGTGCAAGCTGTTTCGCGCAAGCTGAAAGGTCCCATTTTGCGTGAACTCCCCAATACAGGGAAGCATACTCGAGAAATGGTGTGTCTTGGATATTGGGGGAAGGACTAATCGAAAAAGCCTTGACCTGATGGGAATTAAGATAACTTAAGCAGGTTTCTGCCACTCTGGAGTGAGCTGGGCCGAAAAGGTCTGGATGAGCCCGGAGGTATTCTTGAAAGGTAAAGTGGATCAACCGGACAGTCGAAGCCTCCTTTTCTACCACAACGAGTCCTTGGCAACAGACTAATAATGTACCAATTGACGGAAAATTGTCGAAATTGAGATTCGGGGACCCAATTTCAACTCCTAGAGCGTGGCACAGTTCATCAGTCTTCAAGGGCCGCTTCGCGTGAGATATCCACATCAAGGCGGCCATGCCAAGCCTCGCCCTCTCCCCACCCTGTCTCTTTATCCGGCCCAGCGTTGCGCTATATGCATCCCCCAACCCTAAGCCCTCGGTCATTGTGCTGAGCTTTTGTCGCCTGCGATGGATTGTGGTTTCCTGCAGGACGGAATCGATAGTCAGCGAGGCTAGGAGGAATCTAGATATGTATCTATCAGTGCATGCTTGAGCTAGCTTTCCCTGGTGTTGTTTCTATGATACATACATTTCGGAAAAGTCTTTAGGAATTTTCTTCAGGATCTCAGCCTCCAGACTACTGTTCATTGCATCTGGGGTTATGTCCTCCTCCAGCCTACTATGAAGATATCTAATAATATCATCTCTCTTAGTACTTATAGATAGACTCGTCACTCTTCCAGAAATACGTCTTCCTAGCTCGGGTCGAATGTGCGGTCTCCCAGTCACGAATACTCTAGTGCCTGGAGAATTTTGGAGAATTTTGTTCAGCGAATTGAGAAGCTTGACTCGATGTTCTGGCACACATTCGTCAAGAGCGTCGATGCATATGAACGTGCGCTTTTTGCAAGAGGCACTCTGCAGCATCCTCACAATATCCGTGTGTTGCGGTCTCCGTCCACCAATGAAATTTTTTTGCTCTTCATAGGCTTGCACCATTTCCTCCGGTACCTCTCCTAGCCCGACCACAAGCTGTTTGAGTAGGGCACCTAACATACTAGTTGGTGACTGTTCTTGTTGTGAGGCGAAGTCAAGGTAGAGGCATGCGATGGCGACATTTTCTCCTCTAGCCTGATTACACAAGCTATCTATCACTAATGAGCTAACATAACAGTCCGTTAGTACTCGCCCTTTTTTCTCCCATTCCGTGGGGTTGTTACCTGATATATGTCTTGCCGACCCCCGGGTGTCCGTAGCAAAACAAAACCGCGTTATTAGATTCACCTTCCCCCGTACCGGCCTGCCAGCTTCTAAATTCCTCATTTTGTAACAACCATTCCCCTATACTTTCGACTCGGCGATCTTGGATATCTTGATGCCGTGACTTGGGATCTAGTGGAGATAGCCAAGCTAGGATACTGGAGCGGTCATCGGCAACTGTAAAGTTATTCGACACGCTAACATTGTAGCTCGTGTTCAAAGAGTTGATATTGTGACTGAAAGGTTGCGACATTGTCTCTTTTTTGCAGGTTCGGATATTGTTGATGATGGACGATAGAGTGAGTGGACTGCTGGAATTTTTAGAGGTTGAAGAAAAGCGGGGTCATCTGTGCAACTCACTGATTGAGGACTTGTTTACTGTGTTACCAGTACCCTGCTGTGCGGTACAGTACTCATAGTAATGCACACCACAAATATTTGGCTGCGATGCACGAATACCCTAAAGTGCCTACAGTTGCTCCTTATACACGAGCGTATGATATATGGCTCAATGAACCGGTCGATAAACCTAAGTTACACATCACCTAACTTTAGAATCACTGCATAACTCTTCTAGAGGTCGATCTAGGTGGGAAAGCGCTTTCGTCCAAGTACCGAGTTCTGGAGAGAAAAGGAAAATCCCTCCTAGCAACCCGCCAAATAGTGTCCGTGTAGCCTAGCGGGGTGCGGGGCTCCAGCAGGTTGCAACATTTCTAACATTAAATTTTAGAATCATTTGTCACCTACAATCGCGGAACACCCAAATATAGTCCCCACTGATGGGCCTGTAACTTAACCTTGGATTACTACCATACACTAGACTGTGGGAGTCTCCTTTTGTGACACCACGAGCCCTAACAATAGGTTAGTAATATACGGTAAAGCATAAAAATCCGAATTCTGGAGCACTATGCCCGACCGGCGCAAAGGCGAGCAAGAGAGCGTGGTTTTAGCAGACAAGTGGTTGGTGATTGAGTGTTCTAGGCACTTCTGTATACGTGTAGTTCAGTTTAGTAGTAAGGTAGCTCATCGTTGAGTTAGACGAACCTCCTTTCTCTCCGTCAACCTAAACGAAGTAGGACTTGATTTCTTGTGCTGGGCTGAGCGGCTATTTTATAAGTGAGCACTGGCCGACTGCTTCTATTCTAGGGAAATGAATTCCCCAATTTTCGCATCTCGCGCAGACTACCGTAAAAGCTCTTGATACCCTCTGTTTCTGTCAGTCACGAATATCCTTGTAAACAGTGACAATACCACAGAGTGGATTTAACTTGGCAAGTTAACTGAATTGCAGAACCAAGATAATAAGATCTAACACAGCCTATGACTCAGGTTATCATACCGGGAAAGCACTACCAGGGCCTTAAGGACTTTTTTCTCTGAATCCCGAGATTAGCGATCTAACGGAGATAGCCAATTTCGAAGAGCTTTTACGGTATAATACTGCTGGAAGAAAAATACGCAGCCTACCAACAATTTACTGCAGGTTTGCCGGGTAGGAAATTTGTACGACAAGAATACCCTTTTAATGAGCTAGCCTGGGCAGCTGCTGTACCCGATACGAAGTGTAAGTCTGTCGAATTCCTCTGACCGTCTTTAAAACCTCTTTGATCACTTAGAGAACGGTCGTTTCTCCAGCCATTACCCCATTGGGCAGAGTTTTTCCTCCACCAAAAACTGCTCGTATGGTATCTCGCGGATTCTCGCCTACACACTGGCGTTTGCATAATTGACGTTACACACCAGCAGTTTCGACTAACTAGACCAGAGAAGGACAAACTCCTCTCCTACCGACCAGCGTCAACCTAAATCATTTCGTGTGGTAGAAAAAATTCGGAAAACAGAGGTTAGAAACTCGGAAATTGATTTGCTCGAGCTACCAAGCCCTCCACTAGGAACCCCTGGATCCCTTGTTGCATTTTCCAATTCTCTCACTTTTTTTCTTCATCACAGGTGTTGCCCTCCCCGGTTGCTGTTACGCAATAAATCACAACGTATACCTCGCCCTTCGACAAACCTCGCCACCTCCCGCTGATCCTATCCTACCGTACTCGTCTTAATCAATACCCCTTCTTCATTGACACAAGCAATGGCCTCATAGGTATTTTACGCAATCCCGAAGACAATCAATCCTAGTGAGCCTGAGCTGCTTGATTCGCTAACATTGCCCTAGAGGATTTACATTTGGCCCTCAGAGCGTGTCTGATTCTAGGATCGTCTAGAGGGATATAGTTTCGGTAATTTCCCTCAAAATATAGATACCCTCGAGCAATCTCTACTTACTAATCTAAGCCACAGTTCGCTTTTCTACACGCGACCATCATCTCCGGGTGGTAACACCACCATACTCCATGAGCCTGCGGCCTCATGGCTAGCTGATTAATATTTTCAACTGTGGGCTAGTGGACTTATTAACGGGGTGGCTGCCCGGCCATAGGCAGGCCGCTATCCCCTGAGGAGTCCCCTACAGTGTTCTTAACGGTCTAATCTGCCGGCCTCGGAGGCGGACTTGGGGCTATGGTGCATTGTTGTCTGGGTGAGCGGATGCCCTATAGCCGACAGCTGATGACCTAGATGGATTGTCGGTCCGGGGGCCCCGTATGCGAACAGCTCGGACAGTTATCATGAGGCCCTCACACCCCCGGCGGCCCTTGTTATTATGCGACTAAACGTACCCGTCCCGACGCCACACCACTTTGTTTATCTATTTTTTCGTGAACAAATTTAACTTGGGTGCCCCGTATCGATAGGCGACTCCCATCCTATAGAGTTGGGGATATGGTTACTAGCCCCATAATTCACCTTTAGATTACGGAGTGCACTTGGGCATATTATTAATAGAAGCACTAGGTACACTCCGAAGGTTCATTCCCGAGCAGAACGCAATCCACAAATTAGACTCCGAGATTCCTACCAGAGTCAATCATCCTATCTTTTGGACCAGATTCCAGGGTGGAGATGGGCAGAGGTGAAATCATGAAATACCACTCACCCATCCTCCGCCGTCCCCTGTCGGGAATGGCCACACTTGGTGCGGGAGATGTCCGCACACTAAGTCCACAGTGCTAGTGGTGCGTGTGTGCACTAAGGGCCACACAAGCTATGAAAGGCTTTCCCCTACCTGTCTTTCTTTCCACCCTCTTCTCCCTATTCACAACTCTCCTCAAGGCTTTCCTTTCTATCAAACTCACCACAATCAATCATAATATTTATCTCCGCTTAATACAAACTCTATATCTCCTCTCAAGCCGTTCCACTCCGCTGCGTAAAACGCGCTTCGCTGATTATTACCTTCTCATCGATTATTTTCAACATCCCGGCTCTCCGGGGATTTCGCTGCCTTGGACGGACTCCTGGAGGGAGTTCCCCCGCAGTGCCCCAGACTGTTAGGAAGACTAGCCTTCTCCGTTACCTCGTTTGGTGGTTGTAATAACAAGCTAGTGCAGACATCGGCAGTTTCAGTGGAAGTTATGATGCGGGTAGCATCAGCCGAACTATTGTTATCTCCCAGATGGCCCTGTTGAATCTCATAGAAAGTTCTCATCAATGGGCCTAAAGTCAGGCTAGACAAGCACTAAAATCTGCCGTTGTCAATGACTACTATGTTTATAATGAAGGGTCTGAAAGGCAAGTTCGAGTTGTGATATTGGTAAAGTGGCGGAGGCCGAATGTACAGGGCGGGATCTGTGCAACTCCGGCAATCTTCTCCTACCCTGTTGGGGCTGGCCCCGTGGCCATCACAGCTCAAATAGTATGTCCCCTCCCTTCTGCTATTAGTAGCCTCAAACCGTCTTTTACTAACGGAGCACTATAGAATGTCCTTCCAGTTCCCAAACTTATTCTAGAGGGGGCTATTCTTACGATCGAGAAGCTATTCAGTGGGTTCTACCAACTAGGTCACAACCCGTGACTGCAGTTTTGCTAGAGGTTGGCGAGCTGCGTCGTGGACTGGCGAAGCACATATCGAAGCGTAGATCAGTGTTCGCAGCCGTCCGGGGCCCCCGTAGGGCCCGGCGGGGGGACTGCCCAGAGCCCGGGACGGGACGGGACGGCAAAACGTAGTCCGTCCTCGTCTTTCACTCCTACTTGTCGGGCAACTTGAGAAAATGACTGGACGGGACGACAAAATGCCGTCCGTCCTCGTCCTTGAATTTCCAGGACGGCCATCATTAGGAAGGACAATCTGAGACATATTCCGGTAGGGGACGGCAGGTGACGACGGGGGACGGCGGAGAAAAGCGGAAAACAACGGAAAACAGCGGAAGACGGCATGGGACGGCCGGGGACGGTGGGGGACGGTGGGGGACGGTCCTTCACTCGGATGTGTGGGGCAAGTTCCAGAAAAGACCGGACGGGACGACAGAATGCCATCCGTCCTCGTCTTTGATTCTTACTTATCGGGCAACTTTAGAAAATGACCGGACGGGACGACAAAATGTCGTCCGTCCTCGTCTTCCAATCCTACTTGGCGGGCAACTTTAGAAAAATGACCGGACGGGACGACAAACTGCCGTCCGTCCTCGTCCTGGCTCAGGACGGACGGACTGCCCCGTTGCGAACACTGGCGTAGATATCCTCCTGCTTGCTTTTCCTATTAGGACGAAATATGCCCGTGGCTCCCTAAGAACGTTATCCTCGGTGTCTATCAAACAGTATAGTTCTCTGCTTTACCCTTCATGAAGTTATTATTCTGTATTCTGTCTTCTTTTGTTTTCGTTTCTTACCGGTTAGGACCTAGTCTACTTGTAAATTGTAGAGCTTATCAAAAAGTGTGACCTAATTCGTAAATACTCTTCATCTATTCCTATGGTGTACCTGTTGGACTAGTTTCCAACACGCTTATTCAAGCAACTGCGAATGCTATTGCTGGTGCCTGTATTCAATGAGCTAAATTGTGATTTTTCTTTTTGAGGTTGTGATGTGGGAGTTGCGGAATGAGGCTTTTGCTTCTGGGTTAAAGGGCTTCATGTCATACAAAGTTGTTTTTCCTAGGCGAGAGAGTGGGAGGTCTGAGCCGTCTTCTTTATTCGGCTTCGAGCTCGCGGCTGGAGAGCAGTGGGGTGTAGGCCCGATCTTTTATTAGACTATGTCCTTAGTTGAAACAAATCACGGCCATAGCTTTTTCAACACCTAACTTGCCCCCTCTTTTCACGAGTCGTCATAAACACTTGCGCCTATAATTATATCCTTTTCCATATCTATATCTAAATGACCCTCGCTCCTACACTTCAGATAGGGGCAAAAAGGGGGAGGAAAGGGAATTGCGAAACTAAAGAAACGACAGAGGTCGGCGAAGAAGATAATATTCAACTAGAAAGCAAGGAAAAGAGAGTAAATATGATGCAAATCCCGAGTCCTGCTAACTTAAACTAATACAATAGAAATATCCCTGCCACGCCCAAACTCTAGACCGTACAGTACACAGAAATTGATATATACTTACCCGAGTATATAAGAAAATCGGTTCACATTTGGATGGGGATTTCTTTTGACCAGATGAGAAATATTTGACTGGAGGGCCTGTCGTAGACTTATTCCGGAAGGAAGGGGGAAGCGTAGAGTAATGTAGGGTGGGGACTGGAACCACGGGAGGAGGTTAGACAGGGGTGAGAAGAGGGAGGGAATGGTTTTGATGGGCGTGCTGTGGGGTCGTTTCGGCCCAACCTCGCCAATGCCTCCGGGCCACCCCCCCAGACTTGTGCCAACCCCGCCCCCTTGTGCCTATCGCATTACAATAAGAGCAGGAAATTTCACACCTATTTAAGTTCTATCGTGCCGTACAGTAATGAACACCACGAGTCTTCCGTCTCGATACACAAACACCTCAAAGAGCTTGGAGTTGAATCCCCTAGTTCAGTACATTTACGTACAGCACATCAAACCTTATTAATTAATCAGTCGAAAAACTCAAGCCACATATGAGCATTACTGAATAGCTCTTCCTGGGGCCAATCAATGCAGGTGAGACCGCGCTCTCGTACTCGACTCTGGGAAGGTGAAAACCATCCTTTTTAATATTAATCGCAACCGCTAAGCACAGTGAGTACTGTACAGTGCTCGTGCAGCCCAGAGGGGTGCGGGGTTGCTGTAGATTGCTACATTTCTCATAATATATTCTATCTTTCTACTTGTAATTATTGGGGGATAAATTCGGCCAAACCCTTGGACTAACCTAAGCAGGAATTCAAAAAGCGGTTGACTACCGTAGAAGTTGGTGAAATTCGCTAAGCCCGTCGCTGTGCCTTTTGACCCTGAGCTACCTATTACATGCACAAATTAGGTTACAGTGCTGATCAACGAAAAAAAAAACACACTAAATCCGGGGCCCATTGCGCAATGACTTGGTTTGCGCACTAGCACTGAGTGACTTTGAAGTCCGACTATGGTCGCTCTCTACCGGTGACTGCTCGCACCAGCAAGGCTCGTACTTGTACCCTTCAGGCCAGAGACTCTCACCGTAATACCAAGTCTCAATCCCACTCTCGAACTGCCGGAAGGTGTAAATTGATTTTTCGGGTTTATAATAATAATATTAAAGAGAGGTTGTGAAGCGAGGGGTTGATTGCGAAGTTAAGATACTTGTTGCTAGATTGGCTTTTTTAGGTTGGAGAAGGATCGAAAGTGTGGATGGTCTTCTGGCTTTGGCTTCAAGTTTAGAGCTGGAGGATATAGGTATATGAACATGATCTTCATTAAACTGTGCCCTTAGTGGGAATAAGTTGAAATTTGAATACCGCAGTTAACTTCCAACTTTACTTCGCTTTTCACGAGCTGCCCGGGATAGCTGGAGTTTATGCCTTTTTCAGTATTTATTTCTAAATCACCCGCCAGTCTACACTTCACCGGGGGAAGGGGTGAAAGGGGGCGAGAAAGGGCAATTTTGGAAAAATTAAAGAAACAATCGATATACAGCCGGAAAGCAAGGAAAAAATGTAAATAATATTATTATGATGGAAATTTCGAGTGATACTGGCTCATCTCAACAATAGAAACTTCCTCCACTAACACTAAACCTTAGGCTAAACAAGAAGTGACAGTCCCTGACCTGACTTGGTGAGAAACTACTAGTAGGGTCTGGACGTGCACTCCCTGCGAGGGAAAGATAAGTATTTAAACTAATCAATAGCATAACAGAGCCATTTCTGTGCTTTCGAGGTGATCCTGGGGGCCATGCGGTTGCTGAAGTCCTCGGATAGCTTCAACCTTATTCGCGTTACACACAGGTAATTTCAACGAACGAAGCTAGATTTTGTTAGAATTTCGTGCGTGCCAGGGAGTACTGACCAGTGTCAACCTACCGTACTGTAAGTCACATAGCCTATAGTAAAATAATAATAATCGGAGGACATGTCGGGCATGGAAGTCGGCTAACCAGAGCTACCAAACCCTCAATTGGGAACTCCTCAATCCCTTGCCACTTTTTCCGCTTCTCTCTCTATTTTTCTTTATCACTGACGTTGCCATCTCCGACCACGTTTACTCAATAAATCACAACGTATAGCGCGCCCTTAGACAAACCTCTCCACCCCCTCTAATCCTATCTTACTATGTCCATTTTAATCAATAACCCTTCCTCATTGACACGAGAAATGCCCTCACAGGTATTTCACACAATCCCGAAGGCAGTTAATTCTGGTGAACCAGAATTGCTTGATTCACTAACCCTTCTCCGGAGGATTTCGATTTAGTTCCCGAGAGCACGTCTAATCCTAGAATCGTCTGAAGGGATAAACTTTCGGTAATTTCCCTCACAATACCCTTGAACAATCTATGCTTACTAATTTAAGCCAGAGCTCACCTTTCCACACCCGACCATCACCTCCGGGTTGTAATACCACGAGTCTCCATGAGGCTGCGGCCTCATGGCTAGCTGATCAATATTCTCAACTGAGGGCTTATAGACTTATCCTTAGGCCCTCACACTCCCGGCGGCCTTCTATATTATGCGACTAAAACCTACCCCTCCCGATCTTACACCACTGTGTTTACCCATCGTTCGCGAACCAATTTCACTTTGGTATCTCGTATCGGTAGGCGACTCCCATCCAGTAGGGTTGGGGATATGGTTACTAGCCCCGTAACTCTCCCTTAGATTGTGCGGTGCACCTGGGCGTGTGATTAATAAAAGCAGCAGATAAACCCCCCTAAGATTCGTTCTCGAGCAGAAGGCAATGCATAAATGAAACCCGGAGACTTCTACTTGGGTCATGCATGCCATTTGTTTGACCCGATTCTGGAGTGGGGATGGGCAGAGCTAAAATTATGAAACATGACCCACCCTTCCCTCCCAGTCCCTCCGACACCCTCGATGGAAATAGCTGTTGGAAATGTCCGCACACTCAAGCCGTAGTGGCAGTGGCACGCGTATGCCCTAGCCGAGGGCCATGCAAGCTATGAAAGGTTTTCCCCTGCCTGTTTTCCTTTGCTTCCTATTCTTTCCCCGCTCCGCTCCCTTTAACAGCTGTTTTAACAAATGTAGGTTTATTGCGCAGAATATTTCTATTCTTAGAGGACGGGGGGTTTCTTTAGCATCTCGTGACCATCGACCATGGTGGTCCGCCCGCCGGTCCCTAGTCTTGTATATTTCTGGGATAGCCTTTTCAACTTTTCCCATATATACTGAAGTGAGGAAGCCGATGGCAGTGTTCCCAACGGTCCGGGGGCCCGACAGGGCCCGGAGGACGGACTGCCAAGAGCCCGGGACCGGACGGGACGGCAGAAAATATGCCGTCCTCGTCCGCAAAATCTAAAGACGGCCCTCTTTAGCGAGGACGACGGGACGGCAATCTGAGACACCAATATGCAGGGTCTGCATGAAGACTGCGGGTTTGTTGTTGGAATTGTAGTCAACGGTGGGGGACGGCAGGGGACAGCTGGGGACGGTAGGGGACTGCGAGTAACGACAGGTGACGGTCGGCAACCGCAGTCCCTAAGAAGAAACGCTCGGGATGGCAGATGACGGCAGGGCATAGTGGGTGACTGCAGGGAAAGGCGGGGACCGTAGGGGACAGCGGAACACTGTTAGTGAATACTGGTGACTGGAATCAGTGATGGGATGCAGTTGGTATGGTGGGTTCGCATAGAGGATAATCGTACCAGGAGTCCAATTAGCAATAGAGTCTTCATAGATCAAATGGAATTATGAAGTGGGGAAATATGTTAAGGTAGTATCGAATACCAATAATAAAAAGGCTGTAAAGCCGGCAATTGTTTAAAATGGAAGATAGTACCGTATCTGATACAAATCGGAAGATCGGCTTGATACAGTAGTTCACCACCAAGTTTGACTTCGCCTATTTTTCATATCTCGATTCCTCGATTTCTACAATGCCTATCCCGTACCGTATTTTCTCGTGTTATACGGTTTTTTCCCAAGCTGGTGCCTGGAGTCTGAAATGGGCCCTCAAATTCCCCCAGCCAGCATAGTAACCAAGGTGTGGGTTATAGGAGTCTACAACAATGCGGCTGAGTGATCGTCTGCAAGGGTTGTCTGCCCAATCTTGGGCAAAACCCGGTCTTGGCAAAAAACCGTAAAACGCGAGAAAATACGGTACCGTACCGTAAAAACTCGTTAAATCCGGTATCTAAAATTGGACTTGGCTATGGCGCAAGAGGGGTTTGGGTGATCATGCCAAGAGATCAAGTGACCGGCAGTGATGCCAAGATTAAAAACCCGCACAGACTATATCAAATGAGGCATGAGTCAGTTCACTCATGTTCGTCAACTTGAAGTTCTCATACCCATAGTGCAAATTAGAAGGCTTCGACAATAGAGTTTAATGAGTATCTCGTATTTGCCTACTGGTGAATAGAGTTTGACAATGACTGTAGGTTTTAAAATTCTAAAATATAGAGTCATGGCAATATTGACTCAATATCAGAGACAATTTTTGAGTTCAAGTCAGTATGAGACGAGAGTGAATAGACAAGCAAAGGGAAGATAAAGTCTAGTAAGTAGAAGGTTTAGAATTGAGAATAGAGAGACCAATTACCTGAGAGAAGCCATGAGTCCAATGCGAACACTAAAACGCAAACGGGGACCAAACGCAAAAAAGATTCAAGGAGCGGACTCTGCATTCTTACGATTTAAGTCCAATTCAGCGTCCAAAACAAACCCATAGCCAAAATCAAAAGCTCTGAGTACTTACCTTTTTGGCTCATCATTCAATTCCGCTTGCCGAGCCGGAAAAGTATTGCAATCCCACACAGCAAGGAGCTGCCAACTTCTATCGAATTCCACTAAGTACTATCAACGTTTGGGTACGAAAGAAAAGTCAAATTGAGGGGGTAGGAAGGAACTCGGGGAAAAGAAAGGAAGAAACTATGGGGGTTTCGCAGTGGGTACTATGGCCACAACTAGAGGATGTGTTATATAGTCAGTTTATAGAGTGAAGGGAAGCAGGGCGAACTGTGAGGCAGGGGTGGTTTCGAATACAGTCTCAATTCTTATTTCAAGAGACTTATCCATTTGCGAGTCCGGAGCTCTTCAGATTCAGTAATGGGTAGTTTCAGGGGTTCCTTGATCGCCATAGAATTAGCCTCCGCGCTATCACCAACAAAGCCCAAAATATTCCTTCCGGTTAGGAAATACTAGTTGTTAACTAGTTGGGTTTGAACCGACGAAACTCGCATCCCAGAAGTGATCGATTCTGGGAGATTGCAGTTGAGCACCCAGTTAGTCGCTATTCACTTTCGAACATTAGTAATCTCGACGAGACTCTGATTCCTTCCGAATACCTTGAGGGAAAGACCTACGATAAGACAGGAGCGAAGACAGTATGGGTGAAGGAAAGTCGGTTGGGATGGGACAAGCGGCAGGCAAGCCTTGTGCTGTGTGTCTTTGCTGATGGGATTTCTTGAATACCACCTATGATCATTTTTTGTGGTACCGGAGCTAGGCTAGGAGCTGAGAAACTATGATATTATGCGGGAGTCTTGATTGAGTTTAATGCTAGAGCTTATATGAACGATACCTTATTTACAAAATGTATCACCAATTACTTGATTCCGGCACTCGGTGGTCGCCCGACTCTTTTCTCCCTTGATTTAATGGGGTCTCATAAGACCCCACCTGTGCTTGAACTCTTCCGGAGCAACAATATTATCCCCTCCCTAATTCCTGCCGGATGCACTAGCCTGGTGCAACCCCTAGATGTCTCTATCAACAAGCCATTAAAAGACCTGATGCGCAACTACATAGATCAGAAGATCTTCGAGTGTGAATCAGCTGCCGATTTTCAAAAATGGACAATTGGGGACCGAAAAGTTATGACAACTCACTGTGTGGGAGAGGCCTATGCTCAATTTCATGCGGAGAAAGCAATTGTAATTGTTAGTTCTTTTCGCAAATTGGGCTTGTCACTTCCGGTTGATGGCAGTTTGGATCATGAGTTGGATATCAAGGGATTTGAAAACCTGGAAATTGGCAACTGGCAAGAAGATTTAGGCTCACTTGATGACAGGGCAGATGTTGGGATAGAGGAAGATGAAATTATAGAATTTGTAAATTAATAGTATTTGTATTGCTTCTATTGTTTGTGTTGATCGTGGGCTGACGTTCAATGTCATTCCGGCATCATGGACGATCACTCGATCTCTTGGCATGATTACGCACATCCTGTTTGCGCCATCGCCAGTCCAATTTTAGATACCGGATTTAACGAGTTTTTACGGTATTTACTCATTAAATCCACCATCGGGGATCGGACAATCATAGGCTTGGCTGTTGCGCAACACAGTAAGCGAGATTAAGCCAAGCAATCGAGTGACCACCTATGATGCCGGAATAG
>Ga0307507_10003745_pt1 | contig 28571 bp, 8 predicted proteins | sample 7_EM_MG_FD_207223 | JGI IMG/M metagenome (GOLD analysis project Ga0307507, IMG submission 207223) | Populus trichocarpa ectomycorrhiza microbial communities from riparian zone in the Pacific Northwest, United States - 7_EM | ecosystem: Host-associated > Plants > Roots > Unclassified | place... | reverse complement strand
GTGAGGGGACTTTGTAGACAGGGGGCTATAAGGACACGATTGTGGAACAGGATAGATTGGTGAGAGAGACGAATCCTTGAGGAGGTAAGGCCTCTGGGATCGTGGAGACTATATACTACGGGCACGTACCTCTGGCACGTGACCGGCGACCATCCAAGGGGCGTCTGGAGGTTGTCCTAAAGGCAACCCAAGGTATCCGTTATCTCAGTTGACTCATCCGCTTCGCCGAGGAATTTGAGGGGGCGGCCCCTGCTCCCGTCCCACTTCACCGTGCCACAGCCCCACTCTAGTGCCATAGGCCCTCTTATGTGAACTTATAAGCCAATCAGATGGTTACTCTAACTTATAGGTACTCATTAGCCAATAGAACGCCGCGCTACCCTCTACCACCCCTACCACCCCTAAAATTTCCTCTATAAAGCGTCTGAGAGATTATAGGCGCGCGTTTAGTATAAACTGGGTCCTTTTTCCAACGCGTGTTAATTTTAAACAACTCTAGCGGCGTAAATATACCAGCTATAGTCTTAGTGCGCGATACATTTAAATTATAATCTCTTCTTCTATATAATTATAATAATTGTAACTAGCTAACTACCGTATTAGGGGGCGAGATACAGCCTTAAAGTTTAAGGGCGCGTTTTTAAAACTAGTCTCTCTCCACCAGCCGCATTGAAACAACGGCCATACTCTACCACTACTACTCCATTTCCTTCCAAATTTATGGAGGTGCTTCTTCTACCCTAGAATAACTAGCTTACCTGGTTAAACTATACCCATACTACTGTTGTGTCGTGTTCTGGCAGGCGACGCGGTTATAGTAACACCTTTAGGGCGCTTAGCCTATATTAGAGCACTCTAGTAATACCCTATAACATTCTAATAACTTATAGGAACTTATGCGAACTTATATAAACTTATTGGCCAATTAGAGGGTAGGAAATGGCAAGGTATGGGTTAAAATTAAAGAAGAAGTTAAAGAAGTTGGATACTCGGAGTTGCTGGCATAAAGCTTGTGTTACGCTGCCACCTCTACTACCTCTACTAGCTACACACACGTTAGCTAACTGTGGTTCTATCCTAGAGACACTCCAGTCCATTAAGAGGCTACGTGTAAAGGAGTTACCATTGGTTATATAGCAGGTAGCGCGATTAGAGAATGTAGCATTCCAACATAGAGTTGTAGACCTTTATCTTTGGCGAATTATTCTCCAAACTAGTCTATTAGTTAAGGATTTTGAGCTATGTTATAAGCAAGTGCGTACCTTACGTTGGTTAATATTTAGGAAAGGTAACACCCTTCTAATTACTTATATGGGCTTTAGTAAAAGCCTAATCTTCTATATATATACGGTTTTAATGGGCAAGATTACTATTTAGATTATTCCACTTAATAAGCTAGGTAACGGGCAATTAGATAATATTAGAAAAATAGAAGGATATAACCTAGTTCTTATTAATGCTAAAACCTAGAGTTAGGAGAAGGGACTAATTGCTTAAATTTAGAAGGGAGTATATACTTATATTCTGCTTAGTCCTAAATAGGTATTAACTAAGGCTTTCTAGGATACTCTAAAAGAACCAGAGTTGCAGTTATAAATTGGGCTAGTTGTGATTAATAAGTGCCATCTTGTTAAGGATTAGGAGAGCTTTTAACTAGCCTATACAATATTAGGCGAATTATGAATAATCCTCCGCCTAGATATAGTCTGGTTTGCCTGCTCTGCGACTCTTAATAAGAAGGTAGAGAGGCTAGTCCTATTAGAGGCCAGATTCTAAGTAGTTGGCCGTTATTCTTACCAGACTAAGATTATTAGGACCTCTATTAATTGTCCAGATATGTTAATATCTATCCACCCGCTACCTAGGAAAAAGGTTAATTTATAGGAGCACCTATATTTCTTATTAGATAATTGCGTTAATAATAATAGGAAGCCTACTCTAGAGATAATACTGAAGACGATAGTTTTTATTAATAGGCGATTGTCTATCTAGGCTGCAGCTGTATACCTTTAGACTGCGTTGCTATAGAAGGGGTATTTAATAGATGCGGTGGATAAGATTATTTGTGTTAGTACTATAGTCTAGGAGTTTACTACTACCGTGCAAGAGTATAACCGCACTTAGCGGTATACTGAGTTTAAAAAAGCTATATCTAGTATTAGAATTATAATAGCTATAACCTTGCTTAGCATAGGTGTAAACGTCCTAGATATTAGGCGTGTGATTATTTGGAAGATTTTTATTACTAAGAGCCTGGCTAATATATGGCAGCGAATTAGTTAAGGCGGATAATAAAAGGATTGCACTAGTATAGGATATATTTTCCTGCTATACTGGGTCTTTAATATAGAGGGGGGAGATATGCTAGGAAGGAAACTACTACTACCTAAGGCGAAGGCACCTACTCGGGCGCCTTGGAGGGGTCGCAACAGCTTGCTGGCTAAGTATACCCGTAGTTAACTTGTATAGAGCTTTACGCCTAGTAATATTAACAATACTAAAAGTGTCGCTAAGAGTATTGCTAAGAGTGTTACCTCTAAGAAATTAACCGCAAGCTATAATTCTGCAGCTATAGCTACCAGAGAGGATGGCCGTCTATTCTAGATAAGGGCTGAAATGGCAAGACGTAAGAAGTTACTGGTTAAGTGGAAAGAGATAATAAATAGGGTATGTTATTAAAAGGCCTTTCTTTCCTTCTTAGGAGAGGATAGGTTGCTACTAGCTATACTATAGCGTGTTATTTGTGCTCTAGTGGATTAATACTGTAGTTGTTGCAACTCCTTACTTATACCTAAGCTTATGTTGCCCCCTATAGCTCCGGCGCCGCTTTGTTAACTATAGGCTGGTATATAGTTTACCATTGCGTTAGAGCTTCTTAATATATAGGCGGCTGAGTAGGCTAAATTAATATACACCAGCTTATACTAACGATTCCCTATGCTGTCGGCGGCGTTTCTAAGTAAGGAGTGCCGCTAGCAGCTTTTGTACTTATTCTATAGGGACACAACTAACGCCTTTTAGGATGAAATTATAGCCAAATCTCTAGAAAGTGCGGCGCCTTTGCTTGTCTTATGGCAGTATCGCGAGGCCTACGGCAGTTAATTGGTCAAGCAGCTAAAGGGCATAGTTAAGCCAGTTAGATTAGCTAATAAAGAGGCTCTAGTAAAGAAGCGGTAGGTAAAGGCTGCTTAGCGGACTAGGAACTCTAAGGGCGAGGTCTTGTTGGCACGCTAGTTACTGGGATTATCCACGCCGGAGGAGTACGCAGCATACGTCTAGAGGTAGGATGATAGCCTTGCTATGCAGGTTGCTAGATGAGAGGTTATATAGGATATAGTAGAATAGAGCATAGTAGACAGGCCGTCTTTACTACTTAGGACCTAGGTTACTAGTAGAATAGACGGGTTTAGCCTATTGTCTACATTACCAGGTGTCCTATATGGTATTAAGCGCGCGGCCTAGGTACTTAAAGAGGTCTAGAGGCTGATTTTAAGGCTAATAACGCCAACGACGCCGTATGTTATGTCTGTGGAGGGGAGCCATAATATTAATACGCCCGGCTCCTAGGATCCCGCAATTCCAGACTCTTAAGAGGCCACTACTTTTAATTTGCAGGATACTGCAATTCCTAACTCCTAAGGTATAGCCGTTCTTAATTCATAGCTGGCTGTTGTCCTAAATTCGCAGGTAGATGCTATCCTTAATTCTTAACCTATAGATATAGCTGCTACCTAGCCACATGCAGCCTTAGCATTAGGAGCTATCTCTACGCCATCTTAGAAAATACGAGGTAATACCTAAGGGGATTCACCTACTAAATGTCGGACAGCCTTACAGAAATGGGATAGAAATACGGATACAGTACCACAGGAAAGAGATGTAACTATAGATGTAGTGCTTATATTTACCCCAAGAACAAGGGCCGGGCATATTAGGAAGGCAACACCAAAGGGAGAAGAAAACTTCTTAATAGAGCTATAAATAGATAGGCTACTTAACGCGACCTAATTGGCCAATAAGTTTATATAAGCTAACATAGGGATCCTAAAACGTAGATAGGGTATATAGTAGAAGTAGAAAGTAAGTAGTTAGACCCTAAATCAGCCGCCCTAATTGGCTAATAAGTTTATATAAGTTAGTATAGGGATCCCAAAGTATAACTAAGGCATATAGTAGACGTAGGAAGTAAGGAGTAAGCAGTTATATCCTAAGTCAGCCGCTCTAATTAGCTGATAAGTTTATATAAGTTAGCGCGGGGATTTTATTATAGATAGGAAATATAAATAAGCTATTAGTTCCTACTATAGTATACTAATTAACCTATAGGGCGTTCTAATTGGCTAATAAGTTTGTATAAATTGCTAGAGGGAGTGCTAGGAATATCGTGAGGCCTATATAAGGAGGTAAAGGTCTATCCTAACATAAAGTGATTGGTCTATAAAATTATATATATTAGGTTAGGTCTAGCGCCTTAGCTTATTAATAGTAAAGTAAGTCCTATAATAGACCTTTACTTCTCTTTCTCTTTCTCTTTAGACACTTATAATACCATAATTTTTTTTAAAAGCCTCTAATATGTCTTTTACTGCCTAGGTGCTTGTACACCTACTAAACTTCCCGCTCTAAAAGGAGCAAATCCTCCTCCTTACCGCTACCCTCCTACGCGGCCAACTAAGGTTAAGGACTATCCGGCGTCCTCTATAAGTATTATCCTATCTAGTTTTTAACTATTTAAGCGTCCTAAGGAGTTAGGGACTATCCGGCGTCCTCTATAAGTATTATCCTATCTAGTTTTTAACTATTTAAGCGTCCTAAGGAGTTAGGGACTATCCTAAGGAGCTAGGAGACAGGCAGCTATACCTTCCTTCTATTCAGCAGACCTATGTACTAATATCTTCTTAGTCCTCCTCCTCGCCCGTACTGCCCTCACCCGCGTGTCCTCCCCTCTCCTCCTCCTCTTCTGCCTCCCGCCCCCCTCCTTGCGCCTGCCGCCCCCGTTGCGCCCGCTAGCCCTATTACGCCCACCTTCCCCCTTAGCGGCAATAATAATAATAATAATAATAATAACCGCCTACTGGATTTTGGTGGCGATAATAACAACAATAATAATAACAACGGCATAGTCAGCCTCACTAGGTATATATGCTATAATGCCTATTATATTAATTATTAGCTTATATATGCATAGACCTACAACTTAGCCGCCTGCCCCCACCGCCAGCGCCACTCTAGGTCCTCCCCTTTCTCTCGCCTAGGCAGGCTTCTATACCACCCAACTTGCTAACTAGCCGCGCCTGCCTTAGAATTGGCAACTCCAGGGCAAGACCACAGATGGCTATACTGCCATCTACCAGGGTAAGTAGTGGTCATCTCTCTAAACGGCCAACGGCGAGAGGAACCTCTCCTATATTAGGAGGATTATAGAAATAGAGCTAGGTAAGCAGCTCCATAGTAAATATCGGTGCCTAGCTTACTAGGAGGGTGGCTAGGAGTACTAGGTCTACTCTAGGGTAGGTGCCTAGCAGGTGCACAAACCTAGGGACGCTTGTGCCCGCTATTATATAAAGGCCCACCCCAGCAGATGCTCTATCTCAAAGCAGGCTAAGCCTAAGCCCTAGTAGGTATCACCAGCTCCGCCCCTACGGCCCTTATTACCAAAAGGACCGTAACCACCTCCGCCTAGAGCTAGGGGTATAGGGTTAATGGTATAGGGGATAAGGGGGTAGGACTTAGTATAGTATAGCGTGTCTTTGGACTCCCTTTACAGGGAAGGCTTTAACCTCATTCCGGTAAAAGCTAATATCTTAGAAGGGTCTAACTACAAGGCTCCTTATAGGTAAGCTTTAATCTTATCCAGTTGGTTTAGATCCCATATAGGTAAAAAAGCTAGTGTCTTAAGCGGGCCTAACTGTAGGCGTTATAAGCCCTATGGGTCAAAACACACGGACTTAGCCTCTATCCCTGGAGGGAGCAGGCTTAGTAGGCCTTCACTCTAGCGGAGTAAGAGGAAGATAATAAGCAAGCATAGTAGGCCTCTACTCAGTGGAGAATTGGGTAAGCAAGCACGGCAGGCCTCTACTCTAGATAGATAGTGGATGGGTAAGCAAGCATAGTAGGCCTTTACTTATAGTAGAAGTGGAGCAAGCACAGCGGGCCTCTGCTCTAGGTAGAATAAATTTACTTTCTTATTCTGCCGTTAACCTACTGCTCTAATAGCGTAATATAATTGCGTCTATTACTAACGTATAAAATCATAGATGGAGGCTAGTATACGGTCACCGCATATAGGTAATAGCCTCCACTCTTAGTAGGGGTCTATTAATATAAGCTGCTACTACTCTAGATATCCCCCAAACTCTTATAAACTTATACAAACTTATTAGCTAATTAGAATAAGGCTAGGGGCTTAAGGATATTATTAAGACGTCTTTTATAGGTACTAGCTGCCACTCCCTATTAAGTTCCAATAATATAGGCCTCCAAATATCTCCCAAACTTATATAAACTTATATAAACTTATTAGCCAATTAGGGCGAGGCGGGGGGTTTTAGGTTAAGATATATTATCTATAAGGGCGCGAAGAGGCTTTAGGGAAGATTCGAAGGAATAATATAAATTCTATCTAAATCTAAGGGTATATAGCTCTTAAAGAGAACAAGACGTTGCGTAAAGAAAAGAAAGGAATATAGGAAACTTGTAACTAAATATTTAGGGTCTTAGCAGTAGACGCGTAGGCATAAGCCCATGCGGATTTTAATAAGTTTCGACCAAATTCCATTATATTAGTGGAATTTGGTGGAATTTAATTAAGTTAGCAAAACTTAGTAGAAAACGGTAGATTACAGCAGATAATTTTAAACAGTTGTAGATAGTTGCAAATAGTTTATAAACAGTTTTATACAGTTATCTGTTAAGTGTTTCACTGAGACATTCTTACTATAACTGGGCTAGTCCCGTTACAGTACCCCTCCTTTTTAGCCGAAGGTCCAAAACAATTCAATTTAGTTAAGAATTTATAACTTATTACGTTATAAGCGTCGTAACGTATTTTAAGTTCTTTTTAATTTTAAGTTTCCTGCTATTGTATTTCGTGTCTTTGTGTTAAGTGGCAGTCATTTGCTTTTATATTATGTCCATCCAGCCAGAGTAGGCCGTAAAGGATGGTCCTTATAGAACTCTTTTACTAAGGCAGGCGCGTCGGCCTTAATTTAGTTATAGGTTTCCCAGGTTCGTGTTTTATATCCTTCCTACTTAACAAGAAGTTTAAATTGTTTAAATTATAGTTTCTATCGCATATCGTTAATTAAGTTAATAAAGTAAGAACCGTTACCATTGTTAACAATTATAGGAGGTGGCGGCGGCACTTCGCAAGTTATAGGATTATCTTTTAAAGGTTGTAATAAGCTTACATAAAACATTGGGTATATTTTTATCTTAGTTAGCAGTTTAAGCTTATAGGCGTACGGGCTCAGTTTCTTCTTAATTTAGTACGGGCCTACGAACTTTTAATTAAGTTTCTTTAAGGGCCGTTAAGTCTTTAGGTTTTGTGTATTTAGGTAGGCCATATTACCTTCCTTAAAGTCCTATATAGGAGCTTGTCCTTTATTCGCATGCCATTCCTGTAATGTTTAAGCGTATGTTAATTTACTTCGTAATAGTTCCGTTAACTGCTTTATTTAATTGGTGAAGTTGTGCGCGTTAATTAACTAAATCCGGTTAATTATGGGTCCTGTTGTGTTGATTTTAGGTTATGGTTTAAATCCAAATTAAGGGTCTTATCTATAGGTCGCATAGAACGGCATTACGCCTATTAATACGTTTATCGTATTATTCGCGGTAAACTTAGCTAAAGGCAGCCATTTTTCCTAGTTGTCTTGCAGGTAGGAGCAGTATATTTATAAGTATTGTTCTATAATCGCGTTCGCGATTTTGGTTTGGCCATCTATCTCTAGATAAAATGCAGTTAAGAGTTATATTTAAATACTTAATTGTTTATATAAAGCTTGCCAGAAGTCTAAAATGAACTGGCTTCCGTGGTTGGATACTATTGTGTTAAGAAGTCCGTATAGCTTAAAGATATACTTAACGAAATATTCGGCTACTAATATTACATTAATTGAGTCCATAGGAATTATATATCGCATTTTTATAAGGCGGTTAATGACTACTATGATATTTATGAACCTATTACTATTAGGCAAGTTGACTATAAAGTTAATTAAGATATTACGCTATCTTTATATTGGAATTGGTAGTGGTCGAAGTACTCCTTACTTCTTTACATAAGAGGTCTTTCCACGCACGTATATCCTGCATGCTCGAACGTATTTTCGTATATAGTCGTGCATTATAGGCCAGTAGTATGCTTATTAAACAATTTTATAAGTTTTTGCACGGCCAGGGTGCCCTACTATAGGGAAGTCGTATATAAATTCAAGTATCTTAAATCGTAAGGGTTCGGAATTCGGAACTACCATCTTCTATTAGTAGTATAATCGGTCGTTTTGAATTTCGTATTTAGCAAGTGTAATATCCTTATACTGTCGTTTTCCTGTTTAAATTGCTTTTATTATATCTATTATCCATGCGTTGTTTTTATATTTGTATTCTGTTAGCTCGTTGATTTCTATTTCCCATTTATTAACTTCTGATTTATTTCTGTTGAGTTCCATATCTAGGAATATAGGACGTAGTTTTTTAAAACGTTTAGGAGGCAATAAGATCCATAATCAATTTATAATCCGTTTATCCGTAGCGTTTACAGGTAGGTCCTATAATTGTTATATTAATGCGTTAGGCTTCTGATTAAGTTTACCCAGTTAGTATATAATTTTAAAGTTAAATTATAAGAGGTATTCGGCCCAACAAATTTAGCGCTGTATTAATTGCTTTATAGTTATAAAGTACTATAGGTTCTTATAGTCCGTTAACATACGTATTAGGAACAATAATCCTTTAAGCTTAAGACGCCATTGTTTAAAATATCTAATGATTATAAGCAGTTCCTTATTATATATCTTATAGTTCGATTTAGCAGGGGCGAGTTTCTTGGAGAGAAAGGCTACTAGATATAGCTTACTGTCCTTATTGTATTATAACAATACTCCCCCTAGCGCATAATCGGACGAGTCTATTTTAATAATGCATTTAAGGTTAGGGTTAAAGTGGGCAAGAATTAGAGTAGTTGTAAAATAATACTTTAGGTTGTTAAAAGCTTGTTTATATTTAGTGGTTTATTTAAATTTTATATTTTTTTTATTAGGTTTATTAACAGCTAAGCAGTTTCTAAGAAGTGGTTAATAAATTATTAATAGAAATTTGCAAATCCTAGAAATCTTTAAATGTCTTATACGTTGCTAGGGCTTTCCTAGTTTATAATCACGGCGACTTTCTTAGGGTCCATTTTAATTCTATCGCGGGATATTATTAAGCCTAAGTATGTAACCTCGGACGCGTGGAACTTGTATTTCTTAATATCGCATTATAGGCCTGCATCTTGTAGGCGTTTAAGGACTATTCTAATGTGTTTCCAATATTTAGAAAGCGAGGACAAGTAGATTAAGATATTATTAATATACGCGGTAACAAATACATTAAGGAATTCACGAAGCGTATTATTAACGTATTGCTAAAACATACCAGGACCGTTCTTTACGCCAAACGGCATTACTAGGTATTTAAAGAGTCCCTATTATATATAAAAGCTATATACTTCTTATCTCCTTCTCGTATACGGATTTTATTAAAGGCTGCAACTATATTAAGCTTTGTAAAGTACCGTGCCTTCGCTAAATGGTTAAGCGTCTCTTAAATTAGAGGAATCGGATATCGGTTTCGAATTATAATTACATTTAGAGCTTAATAATTAATATAGAATCTTAAGCCTCCTCCTAGCTTTTTAATAAATAGTATAGGTAAGGCGAATAGAGATTAACTAGGGCGAATAAATCCTTTTTCTAGATGCTCGTTAAGGTATTATTACATTATAAGCAATTCTTCCTGTAACATACCGTATAGCGGACCAAACTTTAGTATTATACCCAGCTCAAGTTCTATCTTAAAATCGTACTTATCTCAGTGCGGGGCTAGTTGGTCTATAAATTATCTTTTAAACTTATTAATTAGGTCGTGGTACTCTTTAGGTACAAGAGGTTAAGGATTAATATACTATTTTAGTTCTAGTGCTTTCTTAATGTCTTCTATAGTTATAGCAAAGATTTTGTGATCTCGTCTTTTTGCTAACAAAATAAAGGGTGTGGCTTGTATTATCCGAATTTTAAGAGGTTTTAATAAAACATCTTCGTATTCTTTATTACAATTAGCAGTTATAGATTTATTATATTGGCTTAAGGTTCGTGGTAAGGGTAATTCATATTGTATTAAATTTAAATAGTTATATGTATATTTATAGGGCAAATGGTTTTTTAAGCAATGACTTTGGTAGTAAGTTATATAGAACTTTAGTGTTTCTTTAACCCAGCTAATTAAAGGGTTGTGTCGTTTTAGCTATCTGTGTCTAAGTATAACTTCGTATTGCTTTAAGGGTATTATAAACAGGGAGATATGTTTAAGGTATTTGCCTATCTACATTTTTACTAGGGCGTAGTGCGTTATTTCGCTATATATTAAGGGTTTGCTATTAAAGCCTTATAGGCCTTAGGGCTTGTTGAGTTTCTTTAAATTTAGGCGTTAAGTTTTTGTATAGTTCGTGTTAATAAAGCCTATGCTAGTGGCTCTGCTGTTTATAAGGATTTGTACTTCCTTCTATTTTCTAAGTATTTAAATTTCGCCAAGTACATTAAGGGAGTTATATTGTGTATCAGCGCTAGAAGAGCCTAGACACTTATACTCTTCCACCTTTTATTTTAAGGCGTGACTTAGCCTTAGGATAATTCGTTTTCCGAATTAACTAGGGGCAAGATGCTTTGTGGCGTTTAAGTATAATTTGTAGAGCGGGTATAATTTAAGGAATAAGTACGGCTTAAGGAACGGGTATAATTCGAGGAATAGGAGGAGCTACGGCGGACCTTTTCAAAGGGGTGAGTTCGGCAATGCTTTTAAATATATCCTTTTTTACCACATCTAAAGCATTCTCCATTTGTGGCTTGAGTTCTTTGTTCGTTAGTTCCTAAAGGTGCATAGGATTAAGCGGTATTAAGGTCCATAGGGTTATATATAGGGCTTTTAGGTTTTGGAGACGGATCGTATTTTAGGGTGTTTTAAACGCGAGGTGTGGTTAACTTCAGGGAATAAGTTTATTTATTATATTAAAGATCCTCGTCAATTCGTTGGCATATTATAGCAAATTTGGACAGGTTTTTTAGCAGTTCCCTACCTACTAACTAGGCTCTAATTTTATCCGAGATAGCTTATTAAAGAGCAGTGACTCTAGCGGCTTTATTCTAATCCAGTTCGCTAATAAGGCCTAAAAATTCCGAAAAGAAGCTGGTGAAGTCTTGGTTCCGTTGTTATAGGTTCTCAAGTTTGGTAACAGCTGTATGTTCACGGCTGGTGCCATTATACGTTCGTTCTAGTAGAGAGATAAAGATTTCAAAATTAACAAAGGTGCCATTACGGAAGAATGGATCCATGGTATATGCAGCGTTCTTACTTAAACGAGATATTCCGTAGCTAACCTTGCTAGCTTTAGTAGGGTATCGGTTGTAGTTTGTTAAAAGTTTAAGACGGAGCTTAGTTACAAAGGGACGTAGGTCGTTTCAATTTCCATTAAACATTAGAGGATCAGGGAGCTTTTCGGATTTTGTAGCGGGTATTATTGTTAGGGTCTCTAACGAAAGAGCCTTGACGTTGCGGAGTTCTTCGCGGAGTGCTTCCATTAATCGCTGATGTTGGGCTTCTAATGCAGCCCGCTGCTGAGCTAGGGCATCCGTAAAGGATTATTGCATTATGGTTAATTTTTCCCTAACTAGGGATATAATACTCATGGTTATCAAAAGGGATTCGGGTTCGTTTGCCATTTTTAATAGTAGTTGTTTTAACGCAACGTAGTGTAAGGGCGCGAACAGGCTTTAGGGAAGATTTAAAGGAATAATATAAATTCTATCTAAATCTAAGGGTATATAGCTCTTAAAGAGAACAAGACGTTACGTAAAGAAGAGAAAGGAATATAGGAAACTTATAACTAAATATTTAGGGTCTTAGCAGTAGACGCATGGGTATAAGCCCACGCGGATTTTAATAAGTTTCGACCAAATTCCATTACGTTAATGGAATTTGGTGGAATTCAATCAAGTCAGCAGAACTTAGTGGAAAACGGTAGATTACGGCGGACAATCGCGGACAGTTGTAGATAGTTGCAAACAGTTTACGAACAGTTTTATACAGTTATCTGTTAAGTGTTTCACCGAGACATTCCTACTGTAACTGGGCTAGTCCCGTTATATTATCTAGCTAATAGCTTCTACCCCTTGTAGATAATAGCTTCCAGCCTTTATTAAGGCCCATTAACGTAGGCTCTAGCCCTAGTATAGTAAACCCCTAAGTAGCGGGCTCTAATTGGCTAATAAGTTTATAAGAGTTTAGGAGATATCTGGGTCTAGGGGTAGGCTGGGAAGAAAAAGAAATCTAGGAGCTATTAGGAATAGGGTTAATAACCTAGGGGTCCAGCCTTGCCCTAATTAGCTGATAAGTTTATATAAGTTTAGGAGATATCTAGACTAAGTCTCTTGGCCCTACTTACGCTTTAAATTATCCACCTTTAGGTTTAAATCCCAAAGCTGAATCTATACCTTCCAAGCTCCAAAAAACGGCAATACCTATATTATTAATTTAAAGTGCTATAGGATAATATAGCTTATTTAGTATAGATTAGTATAGGGCAATTATCTAATATAATTAAGGCTATATATAGGGCCGGGGTGGAGGGGCCTTATAGGGTAGAAGAGAGGGAGACTTACAGGGCGAACTAGAGAGGAAAGCTGCGCTCTAATTGGCCAATAAGTTTATATAAATACCCCTAAGTTTATGGGCCACTTAGAGCCTCCTAGCCAGTAGAAGGCATATTAGAAGTAAAATCCAGTTCCTCTATATCATTCTAGTCCATCTCTAATAGCGTTAACAAAGTCTTATATATCTGCAAAGCCAGCTAGGTCCTCTATATCTAAAGGAGAATAGGAGGTAGCAACTAAACGCGGACCCTAAACATAGACCTGGTTAAACTCATTAACCTTCCTCACTAAAACTTCCACTCCAGTACTAAAAATGTCATAAGAATTAAATAGGCGTAGGCCTACCAGCTGTGCTTATTGCCATAGTGTAGCTAAGTTACTAGAATAGAGATTCTAAGTAAGTGTAAATATATTAAGGTCCGCCTTCGCCTACATATAGGCACCTAATATCTCCTCACTAAATATATATTCCATCTTACTACGCAACATTCTAACTATTGTATTTAATAAGCATACTTAATTAAATATAATATCTATATCATAAGTAGAATTCTTATAGCACTTTATCTTGATCTTATAGCTTCTATTTAAGTGCTCTAGCCCAAAATTAATAGCCTTATGCTTGTCCAAAGCTCCAAGCCAGTTTACCAACCTAGAGAATAGGATTACATGCTAAAGTTTAGGCGAATTAACCAACGTAAGATTCCACTAATAGAATAGCATCTCTTAACTATAATTATGCTGCAACGCGCCGAAGAAGAATACAATAAGGGGGTCGATAAGCCGCCGCAGTATACCTATATTGGCATACTTAACAGCATGCCAAACAGTAAGTAGAAGCTTAACCTCCTAAAGCATGCAACACATTATCCAAAACTCAACATCATTATACTTCGCGCCCGTCCACGCGTCCCAAGAAAAGGCGTCGCGCTAGATCTTATTAATAATGTCTAGGAACTGCTTAAGCGTAAGGCAGCCAATGGCCTAAATAGTGTCTTTAATACACTTAGGGAAAGACGGGTTAGATAGGGTATCTAGATTAAATAGCTTAGATAAATCAGGTATGCTAATTCTAAAGCCTTAACGCTGCATAGCAGCATAAAAGAGGGTAGTTATGCATACTATAAAACCCCGTTTAATAATAGGTACTAACTTATAGTATTTAGTATTCTCTTGTGTAATTATAGAGCGATTCCATAGCGTTATATCAGACTATAGACAGTAATGAGCCTCCTCTTACTTATCCTTAGGCGCAAAGTATATACATATAAGAGTATTGCATAGATTTATCTTAATGTAGAACCATATAGGTACACTAAGCAGCCAATCCCAACGGTTAAAAGGGCAGCTAGCATAAATCTACTCCTGTTTTACCGACCTAATATAATACATAGTAAGCTGGTTACTATAGGCAAGCCAAAGCCGCTTAGTAAAATCATTAAAAGCAGCGCTGTTATAAGGGTTATTCAGAGCCTGGAGACTAAGCTAATTAAGGAAGATACTTTTATAAACGCTATAGGTACCTTAGATAGTACCCTTATCCTCTATAATAGCACCAAACTGCCAGAACCTAGTCTTCCCATTGCTAATATATTATATACTTGGCATCTAAGGGAAAAGATCACTCTCTTTAAAGATACGCTCTATACCAGCAAGGTAAACCCCATTTATTGTATTAGTAATAAGGTAACGGCTAATCTGTGGTGATAACTTGTTACCAAAGCTAGGAGAGCGGTAGATGTCCTCAACATTTAGTAGGATAGTTGGATTATGCATTAACTGACATAGCCCTAATAGAGGTAGTTTAGGACAGTAGATAATAGCAGCAGTTATTAAGGAGCGTATAACAGACATATAACCAAGCAGCTCATCGCGCTTTATATCCTTAAAATTTATATTATTATATATAACGACCATCTAGGGGTCGTACGCCAGTGTCGCAAGATACCTCTATAAATGTTAGCCCCTAGCCAGCTAGTAGTCTATAGAGGCCATGCTAATTAGCTTATAAGTTTATAAGAGTTTATATAATTTCGGCTAAGAGGCCAGAGCTGATAGATATACAGTGCTAATATAAAAACTAACATACCTTTGCCTCTTCGGCAATACTACCTATAGTATAATTTATAGAATAATAACCATGGCATAATCCAAAGCTAGCTAATGTTTTAAACACCCTTCTTTTTATACCAGAGCCTATAAGATATATATCTACTACTAAAGAAAAGAAATTGGACCGCTTCTTAGCCTGAGAGAAATAAATTATACTAGTAATAGTATATGCCCGCCTTACCAGCGTATTCTAGCTATCTACCTTCTAGCCCTCCACCTTCTGATTGCTATAACTAGCTCTATGCACCCGCTAATTACCAAGCAGTTATATTAAGGTTGTATGCCATCCTGGGGCAGTATCCTATATAGAGTAAAAGGCGATGTTAAAGTCCAAGTCTTTAATTTTTAACGTTTTGTTAAATATGGCAAAATATAGTTCCTAAATAAGGCAATCTAGCTCCGCAGTATATAACTCTATTTGCGTATATAGGATATTACTTAGCTGCGGGTCTTTTATAACTGCATCTAATAGAGCCCAACGCCGCTGCCTAATATAACCGTACCAACGGTGCTTAATCACAATTCCCTTCTCCCCTATGTTATCCGCCCTAACCCAAGCGGATAGGAACTAAGCAAAGCTCCAACCCTCTTCTTTTAATATGTTGACTACGGCTTGTAACCTTTGCGCGCGCTTCCCCTGCCTCCTATAACGCCTTAATAAAGGCTTAGGCGCCTTATTCTTGTTACTACCCATCTAGTTATTACCTATATTATTATCACTATCATTATTAGAGGGCTTAGATAGCTTAGTAATGTCTTCTAACCAGCTAGAGAGGCTAGAAATAGAGGGGGGACGGCTAGGGGTGTCTTAGTTAGAGTAACGCCCACTTAAGGCACGGCTGGGCTTCATTGCGGATGGATTTTATAGAGTAAGAGGAGGGCTTTTAAATAGAGGTATTGGCGAGTTAAGCGGTAGTGTATTAGGGGGCAATATACCGCGTTAAAGGCAATACAACCGTTATCTACTAGGCAGGCTAGTCTGCCTTTATAAATCACGCCCATTTTCTCTTAGACCCTCAGAGAGGAATCCAGCTTAGGGCTTTATAATTGGCTGCATTAGCTAGCGCAAGCGCTAGCGCCGTAGGCGGCGTGCCACCTGCTACTAATTGGCCTATAAGTACCCATGAGTTGCAAGGGTGCTAAACATAGGCCCCTATGGCGCAGCGCCAGCCGCTAATTGGCTTATAAGTACACATAAGTTCGTAGGCTCGAGCCGAATTCCTCTCCAAGGGTCTAAGTCAACTAAGATAAGGTATCCGCAATAATATCCCTTACATTGCCCCCCTCCTTCTTGCGGTTGGCCCCCAATCGCCATTACCTTATAGTTGGGAGATTATAAGGGCTCGTCCTAGAAGGGGTTTAGAGAGATATTAGGGAGATGTCAGTATACCGCTATATATTATCTATCTATCTAACCCCTGCTTTAAACTCCTGAAAACCTTAATAAGAAAAAAACATAACTAGAGAAAAGACGTGAGGATTGCTAGGAGACCCCTTAGAAGCCTACTAGAAATATACTAGTAACTACCTAGGCTAACCTAAGGATTTTTATACAACTCTACTTTTAAGCCTTTATACCGGTTTGCAATTAATCGCAAATATTATAGGCAATTTGGTATTCCTAATATGGTTCCATAGGACCTTTTAGTATAGGATTTAATATATAAAGCCTTAGCTTACCGTTGTCTTTAACCTTTAAAATATTAATCTATAATCTTTTCTCATTGGTTCTGTGCTATATATTTAGCGTAGCTCTACTACCTAGCAAACAGAAGGGACACTTCGTAATAGCGCCTTTAGCTATTATATAATTTATTAAGAACGTCTATAATGTTATTCTTTAATACCGTAGTATTGTTTTAGGTATAATTTTACCTATATACATCTATAATTAACGTCTTAATTACCTTCCCTAGCCACATAATTAGTTTTTGTAAGGAAGTAATAACTAAATAGCTTATACGCGTGTTTCCTTCCTTCTGAATTACGCTATTATAACGGAGTTATATTAGCAAGGTTGCGGCTATTCACTAGAAGGGTATTAGGAGGTAAAGTATAGAAACACCTTACTTATTAAGCTGCTTCTTTTCTTTAATACCTTACTTCCTATTATCGCCCTTCATCTAAATTTAGACGTATCTTTAATATATTATTAAGATTTTTTTTTTCCATTATTAATTTAATATGCCTCTTTATTCTCCTACTAACTGCTCTTCTAATCTAATTCCACAGCGTATTTTGGCCCTGCTACTATATATAGAACCCCAACCTCCGCTAACCTATAACTGGTGCTAGTCCTGCCTAAATAACTTTGCATGTACATCTTTAAAAAACTAGAAGTCTAATAAGAATATTCTGGATACTTATAATAAAACCCACTGCGTAAGGTCCAACACCTTTAGTCTTTATAATTAATGCATGCGTACTAAGAGCGGCAGTTACATTAAGGTAAGCGTTCCTATCCTTAATAGGTTTCCATTGCTAACTTTAGGCTTTAATATAGCCTGGGCCTAAGTGGCGATAATCCTTTAATATCCTTAACTACTATATTGCCCAAGCTCTCTCTTATTCTAGCGCTAACACTAAACGTCTAGGTTAAATTTAAGACTATGCCACAGCCATCTATACTGCCTATAATTCCTAGTAAGCTAGCCAGTAATGCCTAATAAGGGAGCAAGGTTAGTATACTAAGGATAGGGTAAAGGATAGGGGTAATAAAAAGAAGGTTGCTATTTATTATAAAAAGGAGTTCGCGCATACACGTTAAGTTTTAAAAGAGCATAATATAATGCGGTATTAGGTAGGTTACCCTTTGGGTACCTAGCGGATAGATAACTAATAATTACTATAGTAAGGTCTTAGTGGTTCTAGTCTTTACCAGCCAGCCAACATCTCTATTTATTTTAGGCTTGAGCGTGTCTTTATTAACTATAAGCTTACGCCTTAAGAACTTTATTGGTTCTAGTTTGGGCCTAATATTAGTATTAAGCGTTTAAGGATCTCTGCTCTATCTACACCTTATTAGCCTGCCCCCATTTTTATATCTACCTATACTCCTACTAAGGGATCTAGATCTAGATCTCATTCCCGTTAGCCATTACTTAGTGGGCCGATGGATACTAATACTGCACCTATGGATAAGGCATAATGGCTTTTAATTTGGGCGTTTAGGATTAATTCTTATATATAGTAGCAATTAGAAAGGCCTTGTAAAGCATTTAGGAAGGTATAGAAACACTATTCCTAATATGGACTAATAAATAGAAATATAATTCTAGCAAAATACCCTATTAATTCTATACTATATATATAAAAAGGCTAAGAACCTATCCTACCTTAGGCCGTAGCCCTAATTAATCCTTATAGTTTCTAGAGCTTGTCTATTCCATATCTAATTTAACCTATTTACTCTTTAGGGCCTCTCTTGGCCTACTATAAGCTTTCTTTATAGGTTGTAATAATACCGTAGTATTAGAGCGCTTTCTGCAATTTGTAGATTATAGACTTTAGTCCTAATATTCTTTTAGAATATCTTTATAATAATTAAGGTAATCCTCTAGTTCCTATATAGAGTCCTTGGCGGGCTAGCCTAGCTATTTAACTTTATATTAAAGCTTATTCTTAACAGACTTATAGTATAGTATAGCTTTAACCTTATACCGCTCGCCCACTACTTTAGGGTGTTTAATTGGGCCTGGACAGAAGTTCTTTTCCGGCGGTGGTCTATACTATGGCTTTAGTAGATTTATATAAAATACTAGATACACATAGGCCATAAATAGGGGTAGCTAAAGATGGTAGGCTAGCTTGCCAATTTATTTCTTAATTTGGAAGGGACCTAGGTATCTTACATTAAGCTTCTTTAATAGTTAACAGGTCTTAATATTTGTTAAATATAATAGAACCTTATTGCCTACGCCAAAATGCTTATTCTGGTGTTTATAGTTGTACTAAAGTCTCTACTGCTCTTGCACATCTTATAGGCTCTACTTTACATACTTCCATTACTCCTCCCATTCCTTAAGGTATCCTTATACTCTCTAGTAGATGTCCTTAGACTTCCCAGTAAAATCCTATAATTAATTATACGGCCTTAGCTAGTGATTATTAGGTATACCATTAAATCCTAATAGTTAGACGCCGTAGGTAATCTAGATTAGTGCAAACTAATATAATATATGTTATTTTAAGTTATAAGCGTACTCCGTATATAGAAGTAGCTTGCACTAATTATCTTGCTAGTAGTTTAAATATATTTATAGATATAACTCTAGTTCCTAGTTCTGGCGTTCCGTTTGCCTATCTATCTATAGATAGAAAGCTATACTATAACAGTGGTCTATCTTTAAATAAAAGGATAGATCTGACTAGTACTGGCTTATAAAGACACTGCCCCTATTAGTAATAATAGAGTGTAGTTAATCTACTTTAAGAAAGTAGTTCTCTTTAATTAGGTTTATAAGCGCTTATATATTAATCGTCTTGTTAATAGGAAGGTATTAAACGTACTTTAAAAACCTATTAATAAGTACTAGGACCAAATTATATGTTTATCCTTGCCCATCTTTTAAGGGCGGGAGATCCGTAATAAAGTCTATAGCGTAATATTGCTATAGCTTACTAGTAGGGGGAACTGATTTAAGTAAACCCTATGGCTTATACCTTTGGATTTTATATACTTAACACTTCTTATAGTAGCTAATGTACTCCTTTGCTTCCTGCTTAAGCTTTAGCTAGTAGTATTTGCGTTAAAGTAATTCCACTGTCTTAACTTAACTATAGTGGCCGCCCAGAGGATTATTATAATTCCTTATAAGGATCTTCTGTTATAGATTTGCTTCTTATAGCACCTAAACCTTACCATTTCTACGCAGTAGGCCCATTGGGTCCAGTTTCTAATTTTAGCGCCTTTTAGCTTCTTTTCTGTTATATTTCCGGTCTACTTCCGCATTAAAGATGGTATAGAAGGTATCCCTCTATTATACCTTATGGATAAGATCTGTTAACCTTTTGGATAGTTCTCAGGTAAAAGCTGTTTTGCTTTATACTGCTCTAAGTATAAGACTAGATGGTACTATGGATCTTATAACTTCTTAGTACGCGTGCGTTAGGAAGGTCGCTACAAGGTTAAAGTCCTTTAATTATTATAGGGCTTTAGGTTCCAATTGCTCTATAGCTTTACTTTTAGTTTAAGGGGATAGCTTAGTAATTAAGGGTAGTGTATTACTAGGTTCCGAACTTATATTAAGGACGTCCTATCTAGGTATTTTTAGACCCTTATTGGCAATGGACTGGGTACTAGCTGGAACGTTAGTGGAGACTAATGGGGTTTATACCACCTAAGACTTAGTGTATAGAGCTATAGGTACTTAAGTATCCCATACCTAGAGCTTGTTCTGTAATATAGGGAGTAAAATGTTTATTATCTGTTTTCCTTCTCCTATTTTAAAGCCTTTGGTATAGTCTGGCTGTTATAATAGTCTGTTAGCAGGGTTATTTTCCCCTAGCTTATATTTAATCTTAAAGTTAAATTATGCGAGCTCCTCTGCCTATCTAGCTTGTTAAGGTGTAAGCTCCTTTATAGTTATAAAGTAGCGTAAATTATAATAATCTAAAAGTATACAAGTGGTATGGCTTGCGTGCTTAAGGTAGTGTCGCTACTATTTAAAGCAGTTAACTATGGCAAGCAGTTCCTTATCATGGGTATAATACCTAACTTTAGGTCCCTAGAATTTTCTGCTATAGAATACTACCGGTCTTTAGTAGAGCTGGGTAGCATCTAAATGCCTATTAGGTTATAGTAGGATACTAATAAGAGCAAAATTTGATATATTAGTAACCATTAGTAGTAGCTAATCTAGGTTAAAATGCCGTAATAGTAGAGCTTCTATAAACTTTGCATATAGTTCCTAAAAGGCTTCCTAGACCTTTCTGGGCCATGTCTATAGTTTATACCATTTGGTTAGTCCCTTCTTAGTTTTCTTTTTTCCCGCCTTTAAGCTTTTTGCTCCTTAGGCTAGGTCTTAGGAAGCTTTAGTAATATAGTTAGATAGGTATTAGGCAACATCTAAGTAGTTATAAATAAAGCGCCTATAGAAATTGGCAAAGCCTAGAAATACTTAAATATCCTAGTAGCTCTCTAGCTCTAGCTACTCTTAGATTATCTATACTTATACTAGGTCCATAACTACACCTATAGGCGTTATAATATAACCCAGGAACTTAACCTGCTTAGTGTTAAAGATATACTTTAACACCTTAGTATAGAGGCCTTAATTATCCAAGCGTTCTAGCACTTTATAAATATATTGCTTGTACTAATTCTTATCTTCTAAGTAGATTAGAATATTATCTAGGTAGATAATATATATGCGGTTAACTAGTCCCCCTAAGGCTCTATAAATATACAATTAAAATGTTATAGGCGTATTAGCCAGCCTAAAAGGCATTACTATATACTTAAAGTGGCCGTATTAGGTTTTAAAAGCGGTCTTTTACTTATCCCCTTTTTTAATATAGAGCCTATAATAGGCGTCTTATAGGTCTAGCTTTATAAAGATCTTTGCCCTAGATAGTTAATCTAGCATTTTACTAACTAGTGGTAGTAGGTAACGGTTCTTAATTATAATCTTATTAAAACTATAATAGTCTATATATAGCCTTATAGTCCTATCTAGTTTTGGGACAAAGAGGATTAGTGCGCCTACTAGTAACTTACTAGGCCATATTTATCCCTTTTCTAGTAAGCTGTTAAGGTACTCCTATAGGATCTTAAGCTCTTTACGAGAGAGGTTATAGATAGGAAGGTTTAGTGGTTATTTACCTTCTTCTAGATTAATTATATAATTATATTCCGAGTTCCGCTAAAGGACTTTTGCTTACCTGCCTAAAAATACCCTTAGTAAGTCCCTTAGGCCTACTAGGATATTTAATAAATTAGGGTCATGTTTGTCCTCTATATTATTATTAGGTAGGTCTTAGAGGTCCCTTAGGACACTTATAGGCAGTATTGCGCGCTATAGTGGCTGTTTGTATATAGTTACCACTATATATTAGACAGTTTTATGCGGTAGCTAGTAGAGGATAGGGAACTCTTTAATATAGCGTTTAAGGTGTTATAGTATACTCTCTATATATTGCTTAAGCCAGAGTAACCTATGGCGGTGGAAGTATCTTATAGGATCTTTAAAATCGCCGCCTCCCTGTAGTGTCTCTGTGACCTATCTAGCAGTTCCCTATAGGGTATCTATTATAGAAGGGTTATCGCCTATACTAGGCTCTATACCTATCTTGCTATAGAACAGGGGTTGGATCTAATATTCCTTTAGGTATAGGGCGTATACTATTTCTCCTAGAGCTATATCTTATAGGATGTCTTTTAAGCTTATTAGTAAAATACACCCTTCCAATTCTTTATTATTCTACTATTTAAAGGCTCCTGTTTTAAAGCGTATCTTAAAATCTACTTCTATAAGCTAAAGATATCTAAGAATAAGATTATAGCCTATAAAGTTAGCTACCTAGAAGGGTTGCGGGTTAACCACCTTAGTACGGTTATGTATATTAGCCACTAACACTATAAGCTTATAGGTACTGTGTAGTTTAATTTAATACTTATTTAGGAACACTATAATAGGTTTCCGCTACTTTAGCAATAGGATAAGCTTATGCTCTTTTACCAAATCATATTATATAAGATTAATTTTGGCGCTGCTATTATATAGTGCTTAGAACTAATATACCTTACCTATAGGAAGTACTATTTCTAGCTTAATAGTAATATAGAGAGTCTCTCCTTCCGTATCTTGCCCTAGTTATAGCTAGGAGAGGTCCGTAACTAGGGCTTTTCTTTTTTTAGATTATTAGTGCGGTTATCGCCCTGATTATTTTTCTAATTAGGTTTACCTCTAAAGAAGTTTTCTCTTAACTTTTTAGAGTATTCCTATAAGGGTGCTAGATAGGTATTAGGTTAGCCCTAAAAGTCTTTCCTATTTGTTAGTCACACAGGGTGACTCACCAATAACGACTACTCGAGTAGGTTACAGTAATGTTGGTTAATATGCTTCTTGATTGGAATAAGGAAGGGCAAGGAGCTTAAGACTCCTCGCCACGCTAGTGCCGCGGCGTTACGTAACGACCGCTTGCCTAATTCCCGACACTAACAACTCTTCTTTTATGGTTGCCATCTATATATAAATACTGCTTGACTAGCGTAACAAATATTAATCCTCTTTACTTACTATTGCTATTATAATATAAGTCTCACTGTCCTAAAATTTGCCTTTTAGCACGTGGTGCTTTCTTACTTGGAGTCGCGGGTGGATATTGTGTTAGGGCCGCTAAGGCGCTAGTTATAAGCAAGCTAATAGCAATTTTCTATGCCGGGCATGGAAAATCCTAATTGGCTGCTCTTAAATTACTACACCTCCTACTCTCTTTTAACCCAACCTTTAACTCGTATACATAGAGTATTTGTGTTAACGAATGTCTTTAGTGCCTTATTTGGGTTTGCCTTTGTTATTGCATCTACCGGGTTATCTTAGCCATTAATCTACTAGATCTTAAAGAGTTCTTAACGCTTATAGGATTGCTAAAGTGCCATAATATTAATTATAAGACGCTTTTCCTTTATAGTACCAAGCTTAACTAAACACTTATAGAGGGAGTATAAGTTGGTGCACATAATTATAGGAATAGTAGGGAGTTTAAGCTAATCTATAATTATCTTAAGGGTAGTTCCAATTGTAATTGCTATATTAACTCCGCCAACTATTCCATATATCTCTAACGCTAGAACGCTTTAAGTAACGCGCTTACTCTTAGTTAAGCTCTAATAGATAAGGTTACTATAGATTATAAAGTTATTCTCTCTAGTAGATTTATTTGCGATAATGATTTTATATCCTAGCTAGGAGCTAAAATCTTTATTATTTATAAACAATCCATTAACAAATACGAAGAGCTTAGTAGTAGGAAGGTTAATAGGTATATAAAGTAGTCCCCAATTAAGATGATTTATTTGCCAGTAAAGACGCTTATTTAAGGCAAGAATGTTATTCTTAGTTAGTTCCTAGTATTAGGCGGCAATAGAGAGATTAAATAAAGCCTTAGGTTAATAGATAGAAGTAATATAAGCTCTATAAGCGCGTTGCTCTACATATCCTTGCTTTAGAGAATTAATGTTAATAATATTGATCTTCTTGCCTTAGCCCTTCTAGCGCAAAGCAATAGAATCCTCGTTTAGGGAGAGGATGCATCCATTAAAGAGTAATAGTGTAGTTAAATTAAGCTTTTCCTTTAGCTTTGCTATAAGATTTACCTTTACTAGCTTATTTTCTTTAAGAGCTAAGAATTGGTCGTCTCCTAAGATAATTATATTATTGGTTTATATGCCGATAATTCCAAACAGAGTTCCTATAGTTATAATAAGGAAGCAGGGATTAAATATAGAAGTAGTTATTAAGAGCTTCTCTTTATAGTGCTTACTATAAGTAGCCCACTAATAAGTTCCTGCCTCTGCAATTCTATATAATGGCTTAAGTATAACTATAATTATATCTTTAGGATATTAGTAGCGAATTTACTCTAAAAGGTATGCTAGTATTAAGCGCTAAAGGCGCGTCTCTAATTGGGTATAGGCCTAAGTAATATCTTATAAATAAACCGCCATTCTATTCTTTATTAAGGAGGGAGCTAGCGTAACAATAACTTGCTAACTAGCTCGTTAAATTATAAGGGATTATATAAGAATTACTTCCTTGCCGTTATTATTATAACCTTAAATAACTAGTCTTAACTTCTTAAATGGGGTGTTAGTAGCTTTGCCCTTAATCTTATTAACTATTCTTAACTTAAAGATGCGAACTCTATTAAACTTAGTAGGGTTATACTTCTTAAATTTAAAAACTCCTCTTATAATAAGACCGTTAATCTCCTACTTATTAGATGCTTGGAAAGGGGCTCCTAGAGTTATAATACGGCCTTTTTTTTAGAGCTGTTTTGTGAGCTTAAAGTCAGCCTTCTCTTTAGCTGTTATAAAGGCTATTAATAACTTATCTCCACTCTTAATAGCAGTAACAAATTGCTCTTCAAAATCGATAAGGTATTAGCAATTTTGTAATCCCTTTAGGCGACCTCTACCGCGTCATAGTTGCGGCATATCTGCTATAATTGCATTAGGATTGTAGTCGCCTTCTAGAGTACATTAATTATAGTTCTCCTTTAGGGTATCCTCTAGGGCATTCTATAAAGGCTTAGAACTGTCGTTTCTATAGTAGGGCTTAATAATAGTTAAGCGGAATTAAGTGGGTCTATAGGGCATCTAAAAAGTGCAAGTCTGACTATTAATTATAATAAGTTTATGTGGGCCTAACTATCCTCCCTTTTTACGCCATACGCGTACCTTAGATTGGAGTGGCAGATTAAGCATAGTTAAGGTATTTAGGCCATTTCTTATTCCTAATGCGTCGTTAACCTAGCGCGTGGCGTAGAGACGTTACACCTCTTTTATTGCTTTGCAAATAGCCTCCGCTTATTGCGTAACAGATAGGGATAGTGGAGAATTATTAGTTATTTAAGGGTAGGCGCTAAAGACTAGCAATATAGGTACAAGCCTATCTAGGCTAGCGGAATTATTAATAGCCTTAACAGCTATCTATAAGATAAGCTTTTTACTAGCGCCCTCTAGTTCCAAAGAAATAATCTTATATACTTGTTATAATGGTGTGTAATATCATTCTACTTTTCTAACACTATTGTGTGCCTTAATAGGGACTTCCTTAACCTTAATTTCTATTACCTTTACCTATTACCGAAACTCTGCAGATAAGAAGTTCCTTCCTACGTTATAAATAACTTGATTAGGGGGTCCTAGGTAAATATTAATCTAGTATAATTAAAGAGTATCCTATGCGTTCCTAGCTAATATATCCTTCAGGAAACGTGCGGCTTAAAAGGTGTTAGAATTACAAGGTTATAAGGTCACAGCGAAGGTGTCTTAAGGGTCTATTTAATAATAGAGATGACGCAGACGATAAATATTAATTGATTCGTGATATAGTAGATACAGATTGTTATCTATCTAGATTAACATATAGAGCTCGCTCTCGCGACGTGTCTAGAGCTTAGTTAGCATCTTTTACTTAATTCTAACACTCCCCTATGCTGACGACGCTCTCCTTGTCTATCCCAAATAGGCAATTATAAAGCTATTTCTAAATACCTTGTAAGTGCCATTTGGCCTACATACAGAGGGAAAACCTATAGTAGGCAAAAAAACCTCCATAACTTGCTCCGTTTCCGTCCGTTACTGTCTCCATTAGTTACTGATTTCTAGCGTTGCACAGTGCTTCATAAATTAGTCGATTAGTAGCTGTTTCGTGAGCATATCTCCCGGCTGATCTTTGCCTGGTATATATACCACTTTAAGTTAACCTCGCTAAACCATGTCGTTTCGTACGAAGAGGTATTAAGTCTTAATATGCTTGGCTTTCTAGTGGTGTTTTGTGTTATATAAAAGGTCAACCATACCCTTATTGTTATAGTAGAGCGTAGGGATAAAAGGGTTATTATTATCTCTCTCTTCTAGATCTCTCGTCAGCTTTTTAAGCTATATTGCTAACCTTGCTCCTTCTAATACCGCTATAATCTCTGCTTCTATTAAGCTTAATGCTGTTAACTTCTGCCTTTAAGCTATCTAGATTACTGCTCCCCCATAGCATATAACTGCTATGCCTTGAAATAATATCCGATCGTGTTCTATTCCCCACATAGCATTAATGAAGATATTGTAACCAGTAGGTAACATAAGCCTGCATAGAGGAAGGTAGACTGCTTAACTTAAGTAGGTAATTCCTGTTTCAAGAGTGCCGTTTAGATATTGTAGTAGCTGCTTACTTAAGCGGTAATGCGATTCTCCTAGTGCTGCTATAAACCTAGCTAACTAACCGACAGCGTAGCTGGTATTAGGACGTGTGCAGTTTAAAAGGTAGATTATAGAGCCAATAATCTACTGGTACACTGTCGCATTGTTATACTTAAGGGGACTTTTAATATCCGCTTTTAGAACAGTGCCAGCTGGTATTAGTAGTTTAGCCAGATTGCAGCTGTCTATTTTTAGCCATTTAAGTAGCTTCTTGGTGTACATCGTCTAATATAGCTTAAGGGTTCAGTTTATACGGTCTCAATTAATTTAGAAGCCTATAAATACTTCTATAGGACCTAGGTCTTTGCATCTCTATTCTCTTAAAATTCTTGTCTTCGTAATATTAAGGTATTGGCACTTTCCTACAATCAGCATATCGTCAATAAATAGCAAGATATATACTTTATTTCCTATAAAGAGATTGGGGTTAGTATTAGCTGCTTTCAAACCTATGCTCTTAAAGAACTTCTTAACCATCTAAAACCATTCTCTCGGTGCCTGCTTTAGGCCGTAAAGTAACTTATTTAGCTTTAAGTAGACGTCTTTTACGCCCTTAAGCTCAGGTTCGAAGTCTCTTAATAGGTTAGGAATCTGCATATAAATCTATTCTTGCAATGGCGGGTTTAAGAATGCAGTTTTGACGTTAATATAGTCAAGCTCAAGGTCCTCAGCTACCACCTTTACCATTAGGAACCTAAAGGGGTCGTATTATATAACAGACGCAAATGTCTTAAAATAATTAATATTGGGGGTCTGCTTGTCTCCCTAAATGCACAGTCTTATCTTTTTGTAAATTACTTCTCCCTTAGTATTATACTTGTGCTTTAGAACTAGCTTGCTTAGGAGTAATAACCTTTCTTCTAGTACTCTCCCCCTTATAATGGTATAGGTATGCATTCTCTTAAGAGAGAGAAATTCTTTAAAGATAGCTTTTATCTAGCTAGAAGCGTCCTCCCTTAAGGCCTAATCTAACTTAATAGCGTTAAAAGGTGCTATAGGTGCTCCTATAGAGGTAGTGTTCTCAGCTTCCAGGTAGATAGCTTTTATAGCTATTACTAACTAAACCACTATATTGTTAAAAACCCTTATATTTGGTAACCTTCCAGACCTTATTCTCTGCGCATAAGGAATGCGTATTAATGTGCTTTATATAGGCGTCCCACCCTTAGTATTACCTTAATTTAAGCGTCCTACTTAATCTTAACCTAGGCTTCCCACTTAATTAAAGCGGCCCACTTAGTCTTAACCTGGGCTTCCCACTTATTTAGAGCGGCCTACTTGGTCACTATTTGGCCTACTTATAGTTCTCGCAACTAGAGTCTCTGTCGGCGCGTTTAAGGTAGTAGGGGGAGGTATAGGTCGGTTCGCGGCTTGGCTTATAGCGTGATTTAAGCGTCCCACTTAATCTTAACCTGGGCTTCCCACTTAATCTAAGCGGCCTACTTAGTTACTATGTCTTGTAGCTTGCACCTAAGGTGCTCTATAAGGGAACCTATACTTGTTTACTTTAGCATCTCCAAATAGCTTAATTGCTTGGGTATGTAGGTTTATTATCTTAAATTAACTACTCCCTTTTAACCCTATAAAAACGTAGTTAGGTTTTATTCTTAAATTATACTTCCTAGGGT
>Ga0307507_10003744_pt1 | contig 28579 bp, 19 predicted proteins | sample 7_EM_MG_FD_207223 | JGI IMG/M metagenome (GOLD analysis project Ga0307507, IMG submission 207223) | Populus trichocarpa ectomycorrhiza microbial communities from riparian zone in the Pacific Northwest, United States - 7_EM | ecosystem: Host-associated > Plants > Roots > Unclassified | place... | reverse complement strand
AGAACTTATTAAATAATTTAGTAGGACTTATCTTTAGGGCGCGTAGTTTAGCTTAACTAGTGGCCACTAGGTTATAGTCGCGGTATATTTAGTTAAGGTTGTTAAGGACTTCCTGGTAGGACTACCACTTCTAGAGACTACTAGTCTCCTATTAAGCGAAAAGCCTATTAAATAGGATGCCCTTTGTTTGTCTAATAATATAGCCAATCTTAATATCTTCTATAGGGAAAAGGCAGGCACTCTAGGTTAGTTTCTTGTGGGTTTACATCTTCTAGTGGCTATATTTCTTATAGTTACCCTTAAAGATTAGGGGATTAGGGTAGCGTATATTGGACCCTATAGTAGTAGTTTAGGTTTAATTATTATGGCTTTTATTGTCGCCGCTGCTATAGTAGGGGTTCCTATTAGGTAAAGCTGCTCAATACTAACCTTCTATTAAGCGTTAAGTAGGTAAGTGTAACGGGACTAGCCTAGTTACAGTAGGAATGTCTCGGTAAAACACTTGATAAGATAAACTTGACGCTTTGACCGAATTCTGCCGAATTCTACCAGCTTGATTGACTTCTGCCAAGTTCTGCTAGATTAATTGAATTCTACCAAAGTCCGTCCGCGTGCGTATATGCGCACGCATTAACCAAGACCCCTAACTATTTAATTATAAGATTCTCTGGTTATTCCCTTCTCTTCTTTACGCAACGTCTTGTTCTCTTAAAAAGCTATATACCCTTAGATTTAGATAGAATTTATATTATTCCTTTAAATCTTCCCTGAAGCCTCTTTGCGCCCTTATATTATATTATATTAAAAAATAACTACTATTAAAATGGCAAACGAACCTAAATGCTCTTTGATAACTATAAGTATTATATCCCTAGTTAGGGAACAGTTGACTATAATGCAACAGTCCTTTACAGATGCCTTAGCTTAATAGTGGGCTACACTAAAAGCTTAGCATTAGCGATTGATGGAAGCACTCCGTAAAGAACTCTGTAATGTTTAAGCATTTATATTAGAGACCCCAACACCGCCTATAAACAAAATTAATATAACTGTATCCAAACCTGGCCTGTTAAATATAAACCCTAAACTAGTAATGGTAGCTTAACCTATACCTATAACAAACCTAGTACCTGCTATGAAATTAGAAAAGCTTCCTAACCCTTTAATATTTAATAGAAATTAAAATAACCTACGTCCCTTTATAACCAAGCTCCGTCTTAAACTTTTAATAAACTATAACTGATACCCTACTAAAGCTAGCAAGGTTAGCTATGGAATATTTTGTTTAAGTAAAGATGCTATATAAACCATAGACCTATTATTTTATAACGGTACCTTTATTAATTTTAAAACCTTTGTCTCTCTGCTAGAATAAATATATAATAACGCCAGCTGTAAATATACCGCTGTTACTAAACTTAAAAACCTATAATAATGGAACTGAGACTTTATAAGCTTTTTTTTCGGAATTTTTAGGCCTTATTAGTAAACTAGATTGGAATAAAGCCGCTAAAGTTGCTACTCTTTAATAAGCTATTTCGGATAAAATTAGAGTATAGTTAGTAGATAGGGAACTACTAAAGGACCTACCCAAATTTACTATAATATATTAACGAATTAATAAGGACCTTTAATATAATAAATAAACTTATTTTCTAAAGCTAACTATACCTTGTGTTTAAAGCTTTATAAAACTAATATATACCCTAAAGCGTAACCCTTCTCTAAAACCTACGCATGACCCTATAGACCTTGACGCCACTTAATCCTATATACCCTTAGGAACTAACGAACAAAGAACTTAAGCCGCAAATGGAGAATGCTTTGGATATGGTAGAAAAGGACATATCTAAAGGAATTGCCAAACTCACCCTTTTAAAAAAGTCCGCCGTAGTTCCTTCTGGTCTTTAAATCGCACCCACTCCTTAAATCGCATTTATTCTTTAAGCCGTACTTACTCCTTAACTTGTACTTATTCTATGAATTATACCTAGTCGTTATAAAGCATCTTACCCTTGGCTAACTTAGAAAATGAATTATTCTAGGGCCAAGTCGCGCCTTAGGATAAGAAGTGGAAGAGTATAAGTATCTAGGCTCTTCCAGCGCTGATACACAACACAACTCCCTTAATGTACTTAGCGAAATTTAAATACTTAGAAAATAGAAGGAGGTACAAATCCTTATAGATAGTGGAGCTACTAGCATAGGCTTTATTAATATAAACTACGCGAAAACCTAACACCTAAATTTAAAGAAACTTAATAAGCCCTAAGGCCTATAAGGCTTTAATGGCAAACCCTTAATATATAGCGAATTAATACACTACGCTCTTATAAAAATATAGATAGGTAAATACCTTAAATATGTTTTCCTATTTATAACACCCCTAAAGTAATATAAGATGATACTTAGACATAGATGGCTAAAATAACACAACCCTTTAATTAGCTGGGTTAAAGAAACACTAAAGTTCTATATAACCTACTGCTAAAGTTATTGCTTAAAAACCCATTCGCCCTATAAACATGCACACAACTATTTAAATTCAAAATGATATAAATTACCCTTGCTACAAACCTTAAACTAATATAATAAAGCTATAACTGCCAATTGTAGTAAAGAATATAAAGATGTTACGTTAAAACCTCTTAAAATTTGTATAATATAGGCCGTACCCTTTATCTTATTAGCAAAAAGACAAGATTATAAAATCTTTGCTATAACTATAGAAGATATTAAGAAAGCACTAGAACTGAAACAGTATATTAATTCTTAACCTTTTATACCTAAAGAGTACCATAATCTAATTAATAAGTTTAAAAAACAATTTATAGACCAACTAGCCCCACACTAAGATAAGCACGATTTTAAGATAGAACTTAAGCCTAGTATAATACTAAAGTTCGGTCCGCTATACGGTATGTTATAAGAAGAACTACTTATAATATAATAATACCTTAATGAGTATCTAAAAAAAGAATTTATTCGCCCTAGTTAATCTCCATTCGCCTTATTTATACTATTTATTAAAAAGCCAGGAGGAGGCTTAAGATTTTATATTAATTATTAAGCTCTAAATATAATTATGATTTAAAACTAATATCCAATTCCCCTAATTTAAGAAACGCTTAACTATTTAGTAAAGGTATAGTACTTTATAAAGCTTAATATAGTCGCTGCCTTTAATAAAATCCGTATATATAAAGGAGATAAGAAGTATATAGTTTTTTATATATAATAGGGACTCTTTAAATACCTAGTAATGCTGTTTAGCGTAAAAAATGGTCCCGGTACATTTCAGCAATATATTAATAATACGCTTTATAAATTCCTTAATGTATTTGTTACTATGTATATTAATAATATCTTAATCTACTTATCCTTGCTTTCTAAATATTAGAAATATATTAAAATGGTTCTTAAACGCCTATAAGATATAGGCTTATAATGCGATATTAAGAAATGCAAGTTCCATGCGTCTAAGGTTACGTACTTAGGCTTAATTATATCCTATAATAGAATTAAAATGGACCCTAAGAAAGTCGCCGCGATTATAAACTAGGGAAGCCCTAGCAATATATAAGATGTTTAAGGATTTCTAAGATTTGCAAACTTCTATTATTAATTTATTAACTACTTCTTAGAAATTACCTAGCTATTAGTAAACCTAATAAAAAAGAATATAAAATTTAAATGGACCACTAAATGCGAATAAGCTTTTAACGACCTAAAGTATTATTTTATAACTGCTCCAATTCTCGCCTACTTTAACCCTAACTTTAAATACATTGTTAAAACAGATTCGTCTAATTATGCACTAGGAGGAGTGTTATTATAATACAATAAGAATGGCGAGCTATGTCTAGTAGCCTTTCTCTCTTAGAAACTCGCCCCTATTAAATTAAACTACAAGATATATAATAAGGAACTGCTTACAATTATTAGATGCTTTAAATAATGGCGTCCTAAGCTTAAAGGATTATTGTTCCTAATACGCGTATTAACGGACTATAAGAACCTGCAGTACTTTATAACTATAAAACAATTAATATAGCGCTAAATTTGTTGGGCCAAATACCTCTTATAATTTAAATTTAAGATTATATACTGACTAGGCAAACTTAATTAGAAGCCTAATATATTAATATAATAATTACAGGACCTACCTGTAAACGCTTTAGATAAACGGATTATAAATTAATTACGGATCTTACTACCCCCTAAACGTTTTAAAAAGCTATGTCCTATATTCCTAGATGCGGAACTTAACAGAAATGAATTAGAAGTTAATAAATAGGAAATAGAAATTAATAAGCTAATGGAATATAAATATAAGAATAATATATAGATAATAGATATAATAAAAGCAATTTAAATAGGAAAACGATAGTATAAGGACATTATACTCACTAAATGCGAAATTTAAAACAATCGATTGTACTATTAATAGAAGATAGTAGTTCTAAATTCTAAACCTTTATAATTTAAGATACTTAATTTTGTATATAACTCCCCTATAGTAGGGCATCCTAGCCGTGCAAAGACCTATAAGATTGTTTAATAAGTATACTACTGGCCTATGATATATAACTATGTACAAAAATACGTTCAAGTATACAGGATGTGCGTATATGGAAAGACCTCTTATATAAAGAAGCAAGGAGTACTTTAACCGCTACCAATTCCAATACAAAGATGGCGCGACATCTTAATTAACTTTATAGTCAACTTGCCTAGCAGTAATAGGTTTATAAATATTATAGTAGTTGTTAACCGCCTTATAAAAATGCGATATATAATTCCTATGGACTTAATTAATGCGATATTAGTAGCCAAATGTTTTATTAAGCATATCTTTAAGCTACACGGACTTCCTAACTTAATAATATTTAACTATAGAAGCCAGTTTATTTTAAACTTCTGGCAAGCTCTATATAAACAATTAAGCATTTAAATATAACTCTTAACTGTATTTTATCCGGAGATAGATAGTTAAACTAAAATTGCAAATACGATTATGGAACAATACCTATAAATATACTACTCCTACCTGTAAAATAGCTGGGAAAAATGGCTGCCTTTAGCTAAGTTTACTGCGAATAATATAATAAATGTATTAATAGGCGTAACGCTATTCTACGCGACCTATGGACAAAACCCTTAACTTAGATTTAAACCATGACCTAAAATTAATACAATAGGACCCACAATTAAACAGATCCAGTTAATTAACGTATATAACTTCGCTGATTAAATAAAGCAGTTAACGGAACTGTTACAAAGTGAATTAACGTACGCTTAAATGGTATAGAAATGGCATGCGAACAAAGGACAAGCTCCTATATAGGACTTTAAGAAAGGTAATATAGCTTACCTAAATACACAAAATATACGGACTTAATAGCCCTTAAAGAAACTTAATTAGAAGTTTATAGGGCTATACCAAATTAAGAAGAAACTAAGCCTATATGCCTATAAGCTTAAACTGCTAACTAAAATAAAAATACACCTAACATTTTATATAAGCTTATTATAACCTTTAAAAGATAATCCTATAACTTATAAAGTACCACCACCACCTTCTATAATTGTTAATAATGGTAACAGTTTTTACTTTATTAACTTAATTAATAATATATAATGGAAACTATAATCCAAATAATTTAAACTTCTTATTAAGTGGGAAGGATATAAAACATAAATCTAGGAAACCTATAATCAGATTAAGGCTAACGCGCTTTCCCTAGTAAAAGAATTCCATAAGGACTATCCTTCGCGGCCTACTCTAGCTAAATGGACACGACATAAAGGCAAACAACTGCCACCTAACATAAATATACGAAACTCAAATTTAAAAAGAACTCGAAATAAGTTATAACGTTTATAACGCGATTATATAATATGTAAAATGTTAAGGAACTTTAACCGGCGGTTAAAGTTGTCTAATTGGTTAGATCTGCCTTGCCAAGACCGCCACCTAACGCGAAAATATAACACGCGATAAAAAATTAAAAAAAAAAAAATTTATAAATTCTTAACCAAATTGAATTATTTTAAACCTTTGGCTAAAGGGGGGGTACTGTAACGGGACTAGCCTAGTTATAGTAGGAATGTCTTGGTAAAACACTTAACAAGATAAACTTGACGCTTTAACCGAATTCTGCCGAATTCTGCCAGCTTAATTAACTTCTGCCAAGTTCTGCTAGATTAACCAAATTCTACTAAAGTCCGTCTGCGTATGCATGTGCGCACGCATTAACCAAGACCCCTAACTATTTAATTATAAGATTCTCTGGTTATTCCCTTCTCTTCTTTACGTAATGTCTTGTTCTCTTAAAAAGCTATATACCCTTAGATTTAGATAGAATTTATATTGTTCCTTTGAATCTTCCCTGAAGCCTCTTCGCGCCCTTATAGTAAGGTTACTAGGGGCGTAGAGACTTAGGTGGCGTTGTATATAGTAAAAAGGTGTCTAGTATTGTTATAAACGTGCTCGTTAAGCTAAGATTATAGGTATTTAATTATACCCTCTCTTTTGGTAACTGTAGCAAAAAGTATAATCTTAGCCTTCTTTAATCATTGGACGTCGTGTTTAGACGCGTAGAGGTTATCTTTGATCTCTTAGTGTGTGTTATTAGTAAGCGCCTTATAAGCTTATAGGTTTTAAATGATATTGTAATCTTAGGCAGTACGCATCTTAGCTTATATAAGCTTTAGATAGTAGTTCTATAGAAGGCGGTAGTATTTGTTAGGTTCTTATACTACTATTTTTATAAACATCTCGGCGTCTCGTATCTTAATCTTAATAGGTAGTAGCCCTTTGGCTTATTTATCTATGGTTATATAGTTAATAAAGGATAAGATATTGTTAATATCCCCCTTATAGTCATTATAGTCTTTTAAGCTATTAGGCTTCCCTTTAGGGGTTAAGGCTAGGGCTAATAAATTAAATCCTCCTAGGACTAATTAGTGTTGTGGTTTTAATATAGGTATTAGGTTGTTCTTTAAGTTTAACATAGTGGCTAGTAAGGAATTTCGTCTTACTATTATTGATTCTTTAGGAGTACGAAGTGAGGTAACTTGTGGACACACTACTTCTAGCAGCGTCTGTGGTATCATAAAGACGTAGAATTAGTCGTAGGCTGAGCGTCAGTAAAGAAAAAGGCGCAACATAATATCACAAAACGCGGGCAATAGCTACAAAGCGTATGTATTCGGGGAGTCTACAAGACGTTGCGCGATCAATCGTAAGGGTCGAGGGCGTAAGGAGGTTATCTCAGTAAGCGACTCAGACGGCAAACGAGACAGTAAATCTCGCTAGTACTTAACTAGTATAGCTTTATATAAGACCTACTAGCTTTCTTAAACCCCTACTAGCGTTATATAACCCCTGTATTTAGGCTTACTGTCTCGTTTGCCGTCTAAGGGCCTTTGGTGCGAAAATGTATAGGTGCCGACTCATTAATAGAACGCGACACTGCTAAAGAGCAATATATCTCTACTAGTTAACTAGTTAACCACTGCAAAAGGTAATCAATTATATTTTAAGGGCCGCTTTATTTATCTATATGCTTATTTATGCATTTTAGCTAATATAAAGTTCTAAAATTACAGGTTGAAATTTCTCAACGCGTCTTATTGTGCCGACTCGTGCGCGAATCCTCTCAATGCCTCAAAGCAAGCGGTATTACCAACGACAACGTGGCGACCTGCGCTATAACCCTTCAACTCCTCTAGCCTCTTCGACTCCTCCTAAGATCGAAGCTCTGCTTAAAGCTCTGCTTGAAGCCCTATCCAAGCTCTGCTCGAAGCCCTATCGAAGCTCCGCTCGAAGCCCTGTCGAAGCTCTGCCTAAAGCTCTACTCGAAACTCTGCTCGAAACTCTGCTCAAAGCTGCTCAAAGCTCTGCTCAAAGCTCTGCTCGAAGCTCGAAGCTCTACTCAAAGCTCTGCTCAAAGCTCGAAGCTCTGCTCGAAGCTCTGCTCAAAGCCCTATCAAAGCTTTGCTCAAAGCTCCGCTCGAAGCTCTGCAGGAAGCTCTATCAAAGCTCTGCTCGAAGCTCTATCGAAGCTCTGCTCGAAGCTCTATCGAAGCTCTGCTCGAAGCTCTATCGAACCGTCTGATACTTGACGTTCTGGGGTTCAAAACCATCCAACATGAGCCTCCAGAGCTGGTCGGTATACGTTTCATTCAGGCAGTATATAACTGGGTAGAGCTTCGAGTAGAGCTTCGATAGAGCTTCGAGCAGAGCCTTATGTAGAGCCTTATGTAGAGCCTTATGTAGAGCCTTAAGTAGAGCCTTAAGTAGAGCCTTAAATAGAGCCTTAAGTAGAGCTTTAAGCAGAGCGTCATGCAGAGCTTTGTATAGAGCTTCTCTATATAGAGCTTGTAATAACTTTGTATAGAGCTTTATGCAGGCGTTTGTGCAGACGTTCGTGCAGACGTTCGTGCAGACGATTGTATGGGCGATTGTAGAGCCGTTCGTAGAGACGTTCGTAGAGACGTTCGTAGAGACTTTCATACAGACTTTCGTAGAGACTTTCATAGAGACTTTCGTAGAGACGTTCGTAGAGACTTTTATAGAGACGTTCGTAGAGACTTTTGTGGAGACGTTCGTAGAAACAACGCGTCGGTCGGCGTCTACCTACTATAAGAGCTCAATCGCCCGTTAAGGCCCGCGCACTATCACGTAACCTAACACGTGCACGTCGCCGAGCTCAAAGAGACTGCCCAAGTACCCCCCCTACTAATATATTCCTATCGTAAAAAAGTAATCAATTATAGAGGAGACCGGTCTAACTCAACTCATTAGCTTATTAGGTTAAATAGGTGTTATTAGGGAGTCAAATATATAGGTAAGAGTGTCTCTCATACAAAATCGCGATAATTTAAGTCAAGCCTCACCAAAACTCGCACCATAGGGCCTCAGACGGCAGGGCAAACTTAAGGTCGGTAGATAGCTGATTGGTTAAAAGAAAGTGGCGTTTTCTTAGGCGGAAACTAGTGACACTTTAGTATTAGTGAGTGCGCCTTTAGTTTGCCCTTGCCGTCTGAGTCGCTTACTGAGATAATAAGGAGGTGATATACGGAGGCGCGTTTCAAAAGTCTTCGCCGCTCCTTATTAGGCGGTCTTATGGGCGGTGGCTGCCTTAAGATTGGTAGGGCAACGGGCTAGAAGCCACCCAATGGCGCCTAAGGTCCCCTAGAACCGGCTCAGAATGCGCCCAATTTTCGGCTACATGCGGGCTCTTTAGGCTTAACCTAGGCAGGGCCGGCAAAGACTTTTGAAACGCACCTCCGTACCCTCGCGTAGCTGACATAAGCTGTACGCGAGGTGTACGCGAGAGCACGGGGTTCTCCTATGGAGGCCCCTGCGGTCGGGTTCCGTGACAACTTTTGATTAAACTTAACTTTAAGCTTAGGAGTACGCTTTATGTCACGGGACTTAGTCAATTAAGGCACGAGCGCCGTAAAGAACGTATGCAAGCCTGTACAATTAGATTGTCTATCAACGAGGATATTAAGCTAAGGAGCAGAAGGTGGTGGAAAGGACGTCTATATGTGTGTGCCAAGTCTTAAGCGAGCCCCTGACCAGATCCATTACGGCAGTGCCGTAACACTTCACGAAGCTGCTAGTCTAGTTAATGCCTACTGGATCCCAACTACGTGCAGCAAGCAGTGAATTAGTTATATCCTTTATAGCAGCGAGTCAGGGGGGGGAATCCTCGCGAATCTAGGTCGAGTATATATTAAACAATTACTAATTCCTTAGTCTTTGTAAGCTTTATTGAGTTGGGCTTACAATCGCGTCAGTGGTTAATTCCGTCGCGTTAAGTACTAAGCGTTGTTTAGGGGACGTTATAGATCTTTATAGCGTGTTGCATGCTTAGAGTCGCGTCTTGTTTAATAGCCTGGAGAGCAAGCTGTATATTACATTTGTTCTGGGTTAATTACGCGTTAGTAGATAGAGGCATATTAAAGTAGAAGGAGGTGGGTAGAAGTTTAGTGGGGTCTTAGCGGAGGTGGCCAGCTCGCCTATATGGCTAGCTCGCCCGTGGAGTACGTTAGATAGAAATTGATAGTTGTATTAATTAATAGATAAGTAATACATTTGAAAAGGACCTTTAGTGGGTTATAAACTTTACAACTTTAGCGAGCTTAGTAGCTTAAATATTTCCCTAAGGTGCCTATAGAGAACCTATAGGATAAGCGGAGGTTGCCAAATAATAGTGGGACCCCTCTGCACTAGAATTGTCGCCCAACGCCGCTTCGTAAATTGTATCGATTTGAATTACTTTGTAATCAATTCAAGTCAATTCGGGTTTAATTGGAAGACTTACTGCTATGCCTGATTCCACTATCGTCGACTCCTCTGGATAGTAGATTCAGAACGGCAATTTGAGCCATAACATTGTTGATAGCTATACCACCGGAACGTGTGTTCTGAAGCACGTACTCAATTCTGACTGCTCATTGCTCATAATGTAGAGGCCCAGTGGATCCGCCAAAATTTCGTTGACAAGGCTGCACGCGGCTGAAAGCGAAGATGTGGTTATAACTGGAAGAATCGGCGCGAAAAGCCCTTCACTCATGAGCGAGTCCGTTATGGTCACTCCCGTCACTACCGTGGGTTAAATAAATAGGTCATGTTCGCTCAAATTGCCTCCGTAGATGATCTTGCCTTCGATTGAGGTAAGGAGTCTAGTAATACGCTGAAAGTGGCGAGCGTTGATGATACGAGACATGCCTAATTGAGGATTTCCATTGAATACTCTTTGGGGATACTTCAATTACGATTGGTTAGCATATACAGTTCTAGAAAATGTAGAAATATAGAATCTATACGTTCTTCAGAGCGGCGAGAAATTCCTCCTCAACAGATTCTTCCACTATTGCATAATCACATGTAACGCAAGCCTATCCCGCATTACAGTGTTTTACCTTATCCTCCTCGCCGCATTGTCGATGTCGGCATTCTTGAAAATAATTATAGGGTACTCTCCACCTAACTCTAGGGTGACCGGCGTGAGACATTAAGCAGCAGCTCTCATTACTATCTTGCCCACCACGCCTCCACCGGTGTAGCAAATATGTCTGCACTGATATTTGGGTAGTCTCGAAGCAACTTCTACACCTCCGCAGACGACTTTGTAACAGCTAGAGTCAAGGTATCTTGGAATCGATTCCCTAGCGTATTGCTGCATGCGGGAGCTAATTCACTATCTTGGTCAGTATGATCTTCCTGCCTAAGGTTCAAAGAAAATCATCAACCATCTAAGAATGGTGAGTTGTTGCTTAACTGGGCTTCATAATGCCGGTATATTCTACTGCAATTACGCCTAGAAAAGGTGCATAAAGTAGAAAAATGGGATAATTCCAAGCGCCGATGACCAAACAACTGCCTTTCGGCTGCTTATGTATGAACAATCGAAGTTCATTCCACGTAGTTGGGACATAATGGTACTCTGGGACTAGCCAATCGTCCATCTTGTCGAACATGTGCTTTATCTATGAAAAGCAGCCAACTCCTATGATACCACTGATGTGAAGGAAAATCCCATACTGCATTTTTGAAACTCCCAAGCTCCATGACCTGAGCTTCGATAAGGGGTTTCGCGAGGTCGGTGTATAGGGAGGCTAGCAACTCTTCCTCATTTTCCTATATTCAGCATCCTGTTAGCATTTCCTTAAGCCGTTGAATTTCAGTGCCTCGTACGTCAACCAGCTTCCAGAATTGCCTCAATTGCTCCTTGCGAAATGCGATCGGAAGAGTCTTTCCAGACTTAAATGTGGCACGCGTCTCTTCTGCTATTGTAGATATATCCGTAGTTGGTGTTTCGTAACACTCCGTATTCATAGTGAGCAAATGGGAGCTGGAAAGAAGAAAGAGGAAAAAGAGAGTAGCTGCGACGGTCCCGAAAAACACCATTGGGATGACTAGGCCTATAAACGAGGATGAGGAGTTAATCCAACTGCCAATATTTTGTGCGATAAAGCTGTGCCACCAGCACCTTCTCATTGCTGGTGCCAGCTTCACGGGCTGGCTGATACTAGAAGCTTTATGGTTAAATTCAAATCGCGCATTTTGCAGGTCACTGGGAGATCTGCTGAGGCACAGTCTGTTAATTTATCTTCCACAACCGAACCAAGATGAAAAAGCTCGTGAGGGAGAAAGATAACGTGTTGAATATTCACGATACATAGCTGGATACAATTTATTGGAACTGGGCTCGGAATGGTAAATGGTTTCTTCGGTGGAGGAAAGAAGTGGGGAGACTTGCTGTCTCCTGAAGACACTATTTATTTCTCTCGTGCAGTAAACACTAATAATCCAGCGGAAATAAAGACCGCATAGATGTTGATATCCTGTGTAATATGTGCATTTTGCTCGGAGAATAGTGATGAGTATTGGGTTGGTGCGAACCGTGCATCGTTATCGATAAGCAGTTGCCATAGGCGACGGTATACAGACAACTAAACATGCAACATGCGCCCAACCAACAGTCCACCTGGATATAGCAGGTGTATATTCAGCCGTCGAGACATTGCCTTGCCACTATCTCCCGCGAGAATACCTGTCGCCCTCAGGTCGGAACCCTATTGTCTATTCAGTTACAGAAGCCATATAGCGCGCTGCAATTGGACCGCATCGACCGCATTTTTACTTTGCATTTCGTCCACTGCGACGACGGTCGCCATGGACCGGCCATCGACACCAAACAGCAATGCTCCACCTGGATATGGAGGTCCCCCATCCTACTTTGCTGTAGATGAGGAGGACACGTTGCCGACACACCAGGACTGGACACCATCACATCAGACACAGAATGGCTCGACAATGCGCTTGTTGACACATGTGGAGGAAAGTGGATATAGACCGTTAGTAACCCCAGATTTTTAGAGAAAGCGCATGCTTCATCTCCATCTTCTCTTTTCTCTTCACTCCAGAGTAATGTAGCAGAAGTTGGCGATACTATGGATTCTTTGCGAGAAAAAGGGAAACAAGCAGCCGCTGAAGCTGTGATTGTGGACCTTTTCCGGGCAGAGACTTCGTCGCATAGCCACTCTTCTAAGAATTTCCCTAAAAATACCAAGAGGAAGACCGTTAAGGCTCGCCTCAAGGCTCGCCTTTTCTCCAAAGAGCAGAAGAGTTCAGGAGACTTACTCAACACCTCAAGCAGACCAACTCCATTGACAAGATCGTATCACCCTTCAATCAACTCTTTACCGCTATCTCGCGCATCATCAATCATACACTCTGCACCAGAAATTCCCCCGCCTCAGACTGAGGGATCTCCGTATATGCCGTATCGAGCGGCATCCCCAGGAAGAACATCCCCATCTCGGTCCTGGACTCCATCAAGAGCTTCAACAGACTGGCCCAGGCCACCTGCATCAACTGTTTCATATGAGCCAGCCGATATCAATGGCAGTCCTAGACCAGGCACGCCGTCATCGAGATATGGCGGAAGTCCAAAGCGACCACTGCCTCCGGCTCCTCTGTTCGCCGCTGGCCGGCCCGTGTCTAGAGACTCCAATAAGACATCAGTAGAAGCTTCTACAATATCAATAGATGATGACGATGTCTTTGGCGACCCGACTGAAGAACCTCGTCCTGATCTCCCACGAGATTCCTTCGCATCGCAGTCAACTTATACAGAAGAGTACACCACCACAGATGAGAAGACAGAGCATTACGGGCCTGCCCCAGAAGGCGCTCAGGCCAGAAGAGGCGCAAGACAAGCGCAAATGGCTAAGAAAGAAGTCCGACTGATCAACGGCGAGCTGATCCTGGAGTGCAAAATCCCGACCATCCTCAACAGCTTCCTTCCACGCAAGGACGATACCGAGTTTACGCATATGCGATACACGGCCGTTACTTGTGATCCTGATGACTTCGTTAGTCGAGGATACAAGTTGCGCCAAAACATTGGGAGCACAGCAAGAGAAACAGAGCTCTTTATTTGCATCACCATGTACAACGAAAATGAAATCGACTTTACTCGAACAATGCACGGCGTCATGCGGAACATCACCCACTTCTGCTCTCGCACGAAGTCGCGTACCTGGGGCAAAGATGGCTGGCAGAAAATTGTTGTATGTATCATCTCAGATGGTCGACAGAAAGTGCACCCTCGAACGCTGGACGCTTTAGCCGCGATGGGATGCTACCAGGACGGCATCGCCAAGAACTTAGTCAACCAGCGCGAAGTGACGGCGCACGTTTACGAGTACACGACACAAGTTTCGCTCGATTCAGATCTGAAATTCAAGGGTGCTGAGAAGGGCATTGTCCCTTGCCAGATGATCTTCTGCCTCAAAGAGAAAAATGAAAAGAAGCTAAATTCGCATCGTTGGTTCTTCAACGCATTCGGCCGTGCCCTTAATCCAAACGTCTGTATTCTTCTTGATGTCGGCACGAAGCCTGGATCTAAGGCTCTCTATTATCTTTGGAAGGCGTTTGATACCGACTCCAATGTCGCGGGAGCGGCTGGAGAAATCAAGGCTGGAAAAGGCAAAGGATGGCTCGGCCTACTAAATCCACTAGTCGCATCGCAGAATTTTGAGTACAAAATGTCAAATATTCTCGACAAGCCTTTAGAATCGGTTTTTGGATATATTACCGTGCTTCCTGGCGCACTGAGCGCCTATCGATACCACGCGCTGCAAAACGATTCGACGGGTCACGGCCCATTAAGCCAATATTTCAAGGGCGAGACATTGCATGGACAGGATGCTGATGTCTTTACCGCAAACATGTATTTGGCTGAGGATCGTATTTTGTGTTGGGAGCTCGTTGCAAAAAGAAATGAACGGTGGGTGTTGAAATATGTAAAGAGCGCGACTGGCGAAACGGACGTACCAGGTAAGAGGACACCGTTTATTTTCCCGCGTATTTAATGGAAAGCAAATCTAACCTTGCCCTTCAAGATGCTGTTCCAGAGTTTATATCCCAACGAAGGCGCTGGCTGAACGGTGCTTTCTTTGCCGCTGTATACTCTCTTCTGCACTTTCGTCAAATATGGACTACCGACCACACCCTTTGGCGTAAAATCCTCCTTCACATTGAATTCGTATACCAATTTGTCGCCCTCCTCTTCACCTACTTCTCCCTCGCGAACTTTTACCTCACCTTCTACTTCATCGCCGGCTCTCTTGCAGATCCCAAACTCGATCCCTTCGGGCACAACATGGGCAAATACATCTTCGCTATTCTACGGTATACATGTGTACTACTCATCTGCATGCAGTTCATCCTCTCAATGGGCAACCGACCACAAGGCGCCAAAAAGATGTTCTTGAGTTCAATGATCGTCTATTGTCTCATCATGGCCTACACGACCTTCGCCAGCATCTACATCGTGATCGTGCAACTCAAAAACCCGAAATCGCCCAAAACAATCGGCAACAACGTCTTCACCAACCTGATCGTCAGCACAGCCACGACTATCGGCCTGTACTTCCTCATGAGCTTCCTGTACCTAGACCCGTGGCACATGTTCACCAGCTCGGCGCAGTACTTCGCGCTGCTGCCCAGCTACATCTGCACGCTGCAGGTGTACGCGTTCTGCAACGCGCACGACGTGACGTGGGGCACCAAGGGCGACAACGTCTCGATGACGGATCTAGGCTCGGCGCGCGGGAAGAGCGGCGGCAATGTCGTCGAGCTCGAGATGCCGTCGGAGCAGCTGGACATCGACTCCGGGTATGACGAGGCGCTGCGGAACCTGCGCGACCGCATCGAGGTCCCCAAGCCGGTTGTGAGCGAGGCGCAGGCGCAGGAGGACTACTACAGAGCTGTGCGGACATACATGGTCGTCACCTGGATGGTAGCGAATGCGATCTTGGCTATGACGGTTAGCGAGGCGTACTCTGGTTCGGATGTCAACAGCAATTTCTATTTGAAGTTTATCCTGTGGGCTGTCGCTGCTTTGGCGCTGTTCAGAGCTATTGGGAGCAGTGCCTTTGGCGTCATCAACATCATTCATTCGGTTGCGGAAGGGCGGCTGAAGTGGGGGGACCGTATGAAGGAGAAGACAGGGCTTGGCGGTGGGCGAGGCAGGAGATGGGGGAGGGGTGGTGGGGGCAGTTGGTGGAGCGGAAGTTGGGTTGGGAGTAAGTTAAGTAGTTTTACGCCGAGCAGTTTGGGGAGTACGTTGGGGAGGTGAGGGAAAGGTTTTCTACTTTCTGGAGTAATTTAGGTGTTTGTAATGGTTGGCACATGGAGCTACTATCGGAGAATGAGGGATGAGATCAGAGATCCATGGGTTTTCATGTTGTATAATATTTTAAGTTGGCTGCTTTTCGGGTCTCGTTCGCATGAGCACAAGGCCTGCGGCAGCTCTAGAGTTCTCGGAGCGGCTTACTGCTCGGGACTTTTCCGCATAATGCGCGAGTCGAATCCATATTTCTTGCTAAGTTTAGACATGTCACTCACGATGCTACTTGTTCTAAACAAAATTAATGTGGAAGGTGGTATCTGAGTGGGAAATATAATATTAAAATTCCTTTGACTTTTCATTAGCAATTCTCCAAGTGTTTATCAGCTTGGAATGCGCTTCCAGACTACAATTGCTATCCGAAAACCGCACTCGAAAACAAACAATTCCAGGTTTCACTACATGACGGGCTGAACATGCCAACCCTGGTCGGCGAAAGGTCGGTCTTACCACGCTAAAAGGTGGGCCCACCATAAGCACTAATGCCTAATTTAATTGCGGAGCGAAGCGCCTAGCCCTCACTGCGGGTCGCAGCTGATTGTGGTCTCGGACACGTTGAACGTGGTCACCGATGGGGGTCGGCGAAAGCTAAGCGTGGTTACCGATAGAGCCCCCAGAAAAAGGTCGGCGGTACTACACTTTTACCCATACAGAACGCGCATCGGTAGCCACATTTAACTTAAGCGAACACACAAACCAAAATATCAAGAGCATATGCTCCGCATACACCCAGAGATATAGACACAGATATACACATACATCTATACCTACACATATATAACCGCATTTATATATGCCTTACTATACCAATAACAAGTAAAAACTATACTAAAGTAAATAAGAGTATAGTAGGGTGGCTAAACGGTCTACAAGTCAGTATACATAATTATATACTAGGCATATACTAAGGATATATAGGTACACCAGAGCGTACCTAATATTAAACACAAAGACGATAGTTCTTAAGATAATATAATTAGTAGAGAGAGTATCGAAAATAAGGAGGATAGGGAGGGTAAGAAGGGTAAGGGTTAAGATAGTATATAACAGCGGTTTCCATTTTATATAGGTCTCTCTAAGGTAAGACTATATATAACACTATATATAGGCCATATATATACTAAGAATATCCAGAGCACACTCTAAGACTATAGAGTACTTATTAGCTCTAATGGTAAGCACTAAGTTATTATCTAAGAGGCAATAGACTATATTATAATGCCAGAATATCTAGTAACTAGAAAAGAAGGAATTGCATACTTTATCTATAAAGCAACACCTCTGCTATCTATAGATGCAGATAAAGAAACAGTATATAAGGTTATTAAGTAGTATATGTTAAAGGTATATAATATATATACTAGGTATATGCTGTACTTATACCTCTAGTAGATTTAATTTTCATTTTATAAAACCAGTAACCCTAAAGTTATATAACTATAACTCCTTGGAGAAAACAATAATTAAAAGAGTAGAAAAGCATTTTATTAAGCGTTTAAATATAGCGGCATTAAACACTGTAAGTACGCTTATAAGGATGTCCTCTGTATATACCCCGTATATAATAGGGTTAAGCTTAAATTAATTAACAACCTCTAAAAGCGTAGCAGTTGTCCACACTAAGTAGTAGAGGTTAATAAAAAGCTTAAGTAAAGTATAGAGAAGTAAGCATTATCTATATATATTAGGTAAATACTTATAATATATAGCTACTATAACGGTATTCTATAATTATGGTGGCAGTATACCTATCCTAGTACACAAGAATGTGTATATAGTAAAAGCAGACTAACAATATTTTCTCAATATAGAGTGCGTATATAGCCAGCGTATGCGTAATATATGCTTATTATATGCAGATAATGTTCATCAGTTATTCTAGCAGTAGTAATACTAAACTATAGCATACTGCTTAGCCTTTATTATCAACAACTGCTAGGGTAAATATTTAATACCTACGTCTACTTATTAAATATGGGGTTTAGGAACTTAAAAAAGAATATACCTATATTAGATATTTAACGTTAAAGCGAAAAAATTGTGGTAGGTAATGTATACACTATATATACGCTACACATATACTAAGCCTATTAGGGTTTAACCATCCGCAAGGCTAAGGTAGAGTAGTAAGCTGAATATATAGTGCACGGTTAGATTGCTATATTCCTGTTAATATAGCACAGTATCCTTATATTTACCTTATTACACGGAATTCTTATATATATTATCCACTATACCTAACAAAGCTACCAATTAACCTTGCTAATAATGTAGTTAAAGTAATAAGGTAGGTGGAAGTCCTAAGCCTTACTACACATATGCCCCGTATATACACAGTATATACAAATAAAACTACTTACTATAGCATAGGTCGATTTATCCTATCTTTACAGTATTATACTCTATATAAGAAGTATAGGGCGCAGATACTACATGCAGTGTATAGTAGTCTTAATATTAAGGATCGAATTACTGCTCTAATTTAAAAGAAAAGGATGCTACAATTCCCAGAGGGGACGGCATATATAGGTAAGTATAGGTTAGATACATGCTAAGTATATATAGAGCCTAAGCGTAGTAGGTATACTATATAAGTTCTCTATTAACCAATATAAAGAGAACATAGAGCAATGGATTCAGGTAATTTATAACTTTAATAATAAGCATTTCCTTATTATATGCTGTATATATACGTAAGCTAAGGCATTCCAACACATAATATGTATCAAAATGGACCTATTATTTAAAATGGTTTAAGGTAAAACAAATTTATTCTTAATTGCGGGATAGGACGAGAATTCCAAACATATGTATGCCCTATGCTATACATATGCTATGCACAGGCTAATACCTATAATAGGAATTAAGGTGTAGGTATACGCATTTCTAAACTTAGAAACATGTGCTGTATATATAAAGATATTTTAGCTAGTATTTAAGGTTTTAAGTAATGCTGCCTAATTATTTATATAATTTGCACATATTTATAGAACTAGACTTCGCACGGCTATAGTTAATATATGTAAGAAACAAGCTGGTGGTAAGTATACGCTGCGTATATACCTAGCATATGCTAATAATATATAGGCTTTAGGGATTACCTATATACAATTAACCCATCCCGTAAATGGGATAAACACCTTTAGCACATACTTGTATTCTACTAAGTATATATTAAACAAAACTTTACAAAGCGCTTTCCAACCCATAAAGCAAGATATATTATAGAGCAGATATAGGAAGTAGAGACAGAGCAGAAACTAATAGAGCGTATACAAAGCATATATATACTATATCCGGAGCTTACGTCTTAGATAAACAATAAGAAAAAAACATAGATACTAGCTGGGCTTATAAAGGAAAAGTTAAAGGTCCCTTATAAATAGTAGGCATATACACAAAAGCATACTGGAATTAGTAAAAGTAGTCACTTTTAAGATAATAACTTTACCAGTTAAAACTTATGCATACTTACTGCAGTACTATAGTAAATATATACGCTCTGTATATACACCACATATTCTAACATTTTAGTATAGGCTCAAACTCTATATATAAGAAATGTTCGACCTATAAAAGCTATATAAAGAGACAGGAATAGATAATATATAGAGAAATCATAGTAACTTAAAGCGGATAGTAGTACAGCTACAGAAATAAAGTATATATATACGCTACAAATATAAAGTAGATGCTAAGCTTAAGCAGCCTAAAAACAGTAGAAAGCAGCTAAGTAATAAGCTAAAAATCCTAAACTAAATCTTCTTTGGAATCCTTAAAACCTATTTAACACCCCTAAGCCTAATCTACAGTATATACCTAATATAGAATTACCTACTATATTTAGTAGGCAGACTATATCACAGATAAGTAAAGCAGATAATAATATTGCATTAGTATTGGATATATTGCGCGTATCTATAGTATATACAGCACAGATATTGCCCCTACTATCTTAAAGTTAAACGCCCCAGACTATAAGTAAAAGGTATAGGTCTAACCTATCTATAGAGGAGATAGAGAAGGAGGCATATATACTCTATATAGAAAATATAGAGCAATAAATTAATAAATTAAAACAGGCTAAAGATATATATAATAAAGCAAAGGAGCTAGTAGAGCTTAAGAAGTGGGCGCAGGAGCATAGTATTAGCATATAGGGCGCATATACATGGTATATATAAAGCAAGTATTATAGAGTTCCATCACTATAAATAAAGAATTAATTGATATAGGCCTATAGCCCCACGCCCTATGTTAGGTATATGCCTAGCTTATCCATCCACCAAACTCCGCCTAAACTCTGACTATGCATATTACATATTGCGTATACAGTGTGCAGGCCCAGCATATACTAGGACTTAACTAGTAATATAGAACAAGCGGTAGATTCTACCCGCAATAGGGGTGGCTTATGCAGAGCATAAGCATAATATATATAATAGAATAAACTAAACTTACCAAAGCTCTCACTACCACTATAGTAGCGGCCTATTGTTTTTCTGCTCCCTGTGCTAAATATTAGTAGTGTATATATAAGATATATATAAAGCAAACCTACCGCTCTAGCAGCGTGCAGACGGCGAGGGGGACTCCTTGCGGTCGTTTAGGGGGGTCAGGCCGCGCTGCGTATATAGTTAGCGTATGCTAAACATATATAGGTGAAATACTAACCTTACGCTTTAAGCCAGTAGAGGGAGTAGTAGGGCTAACACACTATTTCCCTCGTGTTAGTATATGCCTAGCATAAGCGCGTGTTAACCTATAGTTAGTAGAAGACATTAGGGGTTTGTATATATATAGGGTATATACGTATAAGCTAGTAATATAACCAAGTAGTAGTTTTAGTAATATATATATAGGGGATACGCTAAATCGAACTTTCCTAGTCTCCTAAATATAGAGTTAAGCGTTGGTTTTAGAATCAGGCAGTATCCCTAGTAGTAGCCGTACTTATTCCTTATATACGCTACCCTTAGGCCTATAAGTGCCTTTAGGTCTAAAATTAAACTTAGGGGGAATAAGTATATAGATAAATAGATATATATATTGGGGTATAATGCGCATATATAGAAGTAACACTAGTGCTCTTACCTTATAATAAAATTGCCTACTAAATTAGGTGGCAAACCCCTGGTCCTAGGTACTGTATTTAATTAGCTCAGGCTAAACATATACGCGGTATAGGGTGGACATACATAAAGAGTATACAGGTATCTATATACTCCGAGATCCTAGAACCCAAGGGGCTATAACTATAGACACTATTAACAACGCATATACAACGTATAGGTATAGATATACTTAGGCTTATATAGGTATCTTATATCCTACTAGCCACCAGAGAGAATAAACAGCTTTAGGGAACTATAATACATTAGCCTTATATATACGCTGCATATATATAGCATATACTTCTTACCTACGACCAGCTCTCCGACTAATATATTATTAGTAGTTAGGTTAGTTACTATATATAGTAAGCATATACTAAGCTGCTATAATAATATAGTAGTATATATAAGCACCGCTGTGCTTATTGCGGATATGCCAGCGATACTATAGCCATATTAGTAGAGCTATAGGCGCTGCGTATATACAAAACGTACACTTAGCTAAGCGGTGAAGACACGGCCGCACATCTACATACTGTTAACTGCAATATCACACCTAAACTTTAGCTTAGCATATGCTACATATAGGGTGTGGATAAGTAATATACACTATAGTGTTAACCAAGGAGAGTATAAAGGCAGCGTTAGGTGGGTCTAGTATATGCTTAGTATATGCCTACGCAGTATATAGAGCTGTATATACTTACATTATCTTGGACCGAAACGGTTAGGGCTACATACAGTTAGCATATACACCGGATATGCGGCTCTATATACACTCACGTCTTCCTCTAGCAAGAGCTGCTATAGCGCGCGCTATAGTTATTATAAGTATATACCGTGTATATGCAATCCTATAACTAACCAGGAGTTACCTAACCGGGATTAGGATTTAGAATTAGACCTATAAGGCTTTATAAGTATAGTATATACATATACTCTGCATATACTTACTATAGTAATAGCCAAAGGTAGAAGGGTTGGCAGTAGAGGCTACCTGCGGGTTGTTAAAGTCTACGATTATTAGATTGCTTATAGTAAGCATATATACAGCGTATATAATGGTTAAATTAGTAATAGAAATTTGCCTTATTCTTTCTGTCAGTATATACAAGACCTATGCCTATATTATACTGTACATACTCATAGCATACGCTATAATGTTATAGAGAAGAAGTTGTGGTGCGACTATTATTATAGATATACTACGCGTGTATATAGGCCATGTTTTAATAACTAACTACCATTACCTTATATAGCCATTATTTAGCGCATATGCGCGGCATATGCACTGCCATAAACTAGGATATTTATGATTTAAGGATGAACGGCTTTGCATTTTCTATTTTATTTGAATTGCATGTGCATTATATATGCGTAGGCTTAGCGTGGTCTCAAGCTAATCGTGGTCACGAAGCTGGTTTGCAAGTTCTGACCACGTTGAACTTTCTAACCACGCCGAGTCTTTTCCGTGACCACGCCGAGCTGTGAGCCCCCCTCACTGCAATTTTAGCGTGGGCGAGGTGCTCAATATTTTGCGCCAAGCCGCTATCCCAATCCGTGCCTTTGTTTACACCCAAATGCTCAGTCCATCGCACCAGTGCCTCCCGCAACCTACAATCGCGCACACCGCACACCATGGCTCCGCGCGTCGCTCCCAGTAAAGTATCCTATGCAGTCGACTCAGCGTCCGAGGACGAATTCCAGGAAAACGACGTCGAAATGATGCCCACCCCGGACTCTGGCGTCGAAAACCGCGCGCCGGGCTTGAAAGGCAAAGGAAAAAGAGCAAAAGGTGGTGCTGGCTCAGCTATGGCGAAAGTCGCGAAACCGAAGGTTGCAGCGCGTCGAGCGAGTGGGACGAGTGTATTAGGTGCGAAAAAGGCGGCTGTTGCAAAGAAGACGGCGGGGAGGAGAAAGGCGCTTGCTGAGAAGCCGAATATGAGCGATACAGAGGAGGTGGATGTTTTCGAGGGTGAAGAGCAGGTCGAGGAAGCGGAGCCGGTGAAGGAATTGAAGGGTGCGAAGAGAGGCAGACCGCGGAAGCTTATAGAAGAAGAGAGTTTGGCTGAAATGCCAAAACCAAAGAGGACTGCGAAGGCCAGTGCAGCTGCGAAGAGCACGAAGGCTGCACCGAAAGCGGCTGCGAAGACTGCGAAAGCGATCAAACGGCCCCCGTCGGCTGAGCCCCAGAGGATCATTCCTGAGACCCAGCCGTCGCCTGACCCTATGGATATTGAGGAGCATATCGAGGAGCATATCGAAGAGCATGTCGAGGAGTCAATTGAAATCCACGAAGTGCCAGACGCAATGCCACCACCTCCGCGACCGGCTGCGCGGCAAGGTAGTAATGCACGGTCATCATCCAAACAACTTCAACCACACAGAAGGGCTGGGAGTGCTTCGGATACAGAACGAGGCGGCGGTGATCCAACATTACGCCGTAGACTCGGCGAGATGACGAAGAAGCTCGAGAATATCAATCTCAAATACCAGAATGTACGAGAAGTGGGCATACAAGAAAAGGAATCGAATTTCGACCGGCTAAAGCGAGCGACTGACGAGAGGGAAAAAGGTATTTCCCTACCTGTTCATTAATGTGCATGCCCATCTAACTTTGCATTTAGCCCAAGACGATTTCATACAATCCTTGAAACAACAAATCGCCTCCCTACAATCCGCATCCTCAGAAACATCCTCTCTCCGCGACCAACTTTCAGCGCTAAAAGATTCGAATGCGCGCCTCGTCGCCGAGAACAAGACACTAACGGCCTCGTTATCTTCCGCCCAAAACGAAAACAAGATACTCTCCACAAAACTAGCAGCGGCCCGCTCTTCACAGCCACCGGAATCCAAGACTGTGCCTGGTAGCGCGGTCAAGCAACGAAGTGTTGTTTTACCAGGCAGCGCGGAAGCGGCCAAGGAGACACAAATCCGACAGCTCAAAGAAGACCTGTACAGCGACCTAACGGGTCTAATCGTACGAGGGGTAAAGCGGGGTGACAGTGAGGATGTCTACGACTGTATCCAGACGGGACGGAACGGTAGTAAGTGTCCTGGAAATTTCCCAATTTTGATCTTGGATTTAAGAATCATATTAGCTCTCCATTTCCATCTCGCGGTATCTTCCCCAGACCCCGAGAAGCCTGCGTACGAGGACGCAGAATTCGCTTACACGCCTCTTCTTGACGAGAACAGGGATAGAGATCTCCTAGAAATTCTACCGGATTATCTTACAGAAGAGATCTGCTTCCGAAGAAGTCATGCTGCAAAGTTCTATGCAAAGGTTGTAGATTGTATGACCAAGAGGATTGTAGAAGAAGAGGATTAAGTAATTCTATGGCGTATCGGGCTGGGCTGGGGGTTGTGAGCTTGGGATTAGTGGATTGGGTTAGTCTGGGAGTGAGACAGTGGTTTAGAGGGGTATTTTTGTTATCTGTTAGCAGAGCGAAGGCCTTTGGGTGGCCTAGATGCTTCATGTACTCGGAATGACTTTAGATTTCTTGCTTTGGGACGCGGGTGGTTGGGCCACTTCTCCTGCTACCAATTCCTCCGCATGTTATTGCGAGCATACCTATTGCGAATTTCTCTCATACTTCGAGGCTTTTGGAATGAATGGCATTTCTTTAAAATTCAAACCAAGTGATAGAAGGGTAATATGGATGTGGCTGTTGGTACAATTGGCGCTGTATCTACAGGTTTTACAACTCTCCCAACTCGGACGTGGGCTGTATCTGCCTGTCCATCGCGCCTCTAAGAGCCTCCCCTACTCAAGATACACTGGTATCCTAACCTTGAACGGCTTCCTCCTTAATTGGACATAGGATTTAGTGCTTCGCTTTCTTCTCTTCTGATTCGGCCTGCTTTAAGAAATCTCTGCGCTGATATCAGCCTCCGTCCTTCACTCAGCTTATCATAACCAGCCTCCGCCGTCATCACAGATGTTGGCGCCTTCATAGGAGATAAACGTACTGTATGAATTTTTCCTCGTCCTTGCTCGTTGCATTAATGGGGGGGCCTTGCTGAGCAGACTTCTTAGATCCACCCATAGCGGCCCAGCTGCCGACGAACAACGTGCCGAGGGTGGCCATTGCGAGCTAGGAAGGACACTGTATTAGCCTTGACCGGACAAAAATCACAATTATCGACACATAGCTACGAAAATCTTGCGTTTCCATGATATCGCTCGAATCGCACAACTCCAGGCTAAAAGGAACCTCCGGTGATGCGGAAGTTTTAAGGGAGCTTAAGGACACTCACAACATGCGATCCGACCTTGCGGCCTGCGATCTCGTACATGACGACCATCTTGGAGGTATATAAGGAGTTGAGAGGTAAGAGGAATAGGTTGGAGGAGGCAATTGGCTTGTGAGTACCGTGACGGTGATGGAGCTTCGGATGTTGTTGGAGTTGAGGATTTAGCTTAGCTAAGGCCACCAGCCACAGCCTTCCTGCGCCACACCCCCGCTGTATCCGAGGAAGCTATGTACCTAACTACTAGAAAAGCAAGATCCAAACCCGGATGGGACGAGGAAACAACAGAAGCAATTGACGAAGCTAAAACGTGGAAGAGATGCTTCGGAGCTACTAGAGACCCTAACGACTTCATGGAACTACAGCTCGCAAATGGGAGAAAGAAGGACGACTCTTCTTTCCTGTCGCAAAGCAGAAAGGAAAAGATATATTAATAAAAGTTCCAGCTCCTCTAGAAGTAGGTGTAGCTCTGCATTCTTATTTATATACTCTATAAGCTACTCTAATACTTTATCCATCTAAAACAGCTTAAAAAGCTATATAGGGTGGAAGATTTGGCTGCCTATACTCGTTTGCATTATACATCGGGAGAGGCTTAAAGGGGGGCTGTAGTTCGGGCTTTAGAGAGGCTTTTTCATAATCCGACCTTTAGAATTAGGATATTTAGTGGTCTATATAAGATCTATGTTATTGGATAAGCAGTTACGCACTATGTTAGTGGTTGATTTAATTAAGGAAATTATCTATTCCCATTTCTATGCGAGTTTACTGGAGTTGAGATGAAGGGCCCACACGAGGTGGTTACCGTGCACGATGTTCAGAGCTTGGAGGTGGCAATATTCTATTTTAGGAAATTCACTAGCCTAAAAAGGGAAGCGGTCTACTAGCGCGAGCATAACTTAGGGAACCCGCTGGTCACTTTAGGAATTTAATTAAAAACCTAACTGCTAGAGTCCACTAACGTCGACTTCCCTACGTTGTCAGTACTCTGACTGTCCGAAGCTTTATTCAGTCCACTACTCCTCCAACCCTCACCGTGAGTTACTGGGATATCGACATCCACGATGGCAAAAGGCAGCAATGGCAATGTCACTGACAACATTCCTCATGAGCGAGAAGGTCAACACCCGGATTTCAGCGAACCGCCGGCCAGGAAGAAGCTGCCCAAAGAGCTGCAGGATACACTAGATAATGAGGAGAAGCTGTGGGCGGCTCTTTATGAGGGAAAGTAAGTGCACAGTTAATTCGTGCAGCTTTCCCTTCGTCGCGTGCTTCCCTATCTTCACGAAAGCCGGATCATACGGATCCTCAGAATACCTATCTATCTTCCACTTCAAACCCGTTTTAGCGCTTGCCTCACTTCCCGATTGCTGTAACCGCATGAGAAATGTACGACCCACCCTAACGCAACCACAGAACTGGCGAATCCACAGACAGCTCCCTCCGGTACGCCGCCTACACCTCCCGCATCCGCACCATCCTCCACTCCACGCATCGCTACGTCGCCTACACCTCCGACATCGGCGAGTCCTTCCGCCCCGCCGCGCACCCGTATCTCGTAAAGGGCGCCTACGCCATCTCGTGGACCTACCTGGCCGGCGACGTCGGATACGAGGGCTACAAAGCGTACCTGCGCAACCAGCACATCCTGCACCCGGAAAAGAGCGGCGAGGGCGAGAGCGTCACGAGCAGCGACAAGCATGCGCCGGTCATGGACTCGTCGAGGAAGCTTGGGGCCGGGTTGGCGGGGGGCGAGGCGGGGTCGTCGCTCGCGGAGGGTGAGGCTGTGCCCAGGAGGATACCGGCGATTGAGGATTATAGGGCTGTGATGGCGCAGCGGGCCGTGTTTCAGGGGATTGCGAGTATGGGGCTGCCGGCGTTCACGATTCACAGTATTGTGAAGCATTCAGGGAAGGCGTTGAAGGATGCGAAGAATAAGACTATAAGGACGTATGGGCCTATCGGGGTTAGTGGCCATTCAGTCTTGCTGAGAAATATATCTCCAGCATGGATGTGTTGTTTGATTCAAATTTGATTTGGATGTAGCTGACCCGTGTGGTATCCTAGCTCGGTCTAGCAGCCGTTCCGTTCCTCCCTTATATATTCGACAAGCCAGTTGAAGAAGCCGTTGAGTGGACATTCCATAAAGCGTTCGAGACCTTTGGAGGACCGGAAGCTGTGAAGAGTTAGCTAGCCACAGGTAATAAGGCGCTGCGGCATGCTGAGTCAAGGGCTGGCGCTTCTAAAGAGAAAGAGCTGTATGCAATTGCTAGGAGAGTGGGATTTATAGAAAGAAGAGATTATGTATCCTTAGAAGGTTGGGATTAAGGGATTTTGCTTGGTATGTAAGAGGCGTGAAAGATGCAGGAATGAAGAACCTTGGGGGATAAAATAGCGCAAAAAGGAGCGTGAGCCATCCCTACTCCTATCACCAGGTTGAGACTGCTTTTATTAGCAGGGTTTTGGGTTCGCTCGATTGATGTATAATATATAAAGAATCTACCGATCCTTATCGTACTCTGTTCCTTCCTTATATCTGATCTGTGCTTCTCCGACCCACATCAGAAGAGCATATATAGATTGCTTTTTGCAATGGCGGAAGCCTCCGTCTAGTTTGGTTCCAAGAAGCATGGCACGAATGGCCCTGAGAGAATTGAATACACTCTTCATCTATTCGCGAGTAGCTATATCAATTTACACGCAGAACAGCAAGACTAGGTGGATCGTTCCTCCAACATGTTGCTCTAAACACTCCCTGTCTCCCGGATTGAATGTCTCTAGATGACATGTGTGTTAATTGTTACCCCGAGGTAACGATACCTAGACTGTTGGATTATCCTCAGGAGTCACATGAAAAGTAGTACGGGGTTGGGATTGTCACGCTATCCCTTCGTCTGGTAAAAGAGACTTTTCGTATTGGGCGCTTTAGGCGCTCCTGCCTGGGTTAGCATGCTGCAGGCACCCTGGCTAGCGTGATTTTATTAGCAAGCC
>Ga0307507_10003743_pt1 | contig 28591 bp, 9 predicted proteins | sample 7_EM_MG_FD_207223 | JGI IMG/M metagenome (GOLD analysis project Ga0307507, IMG submission 207223) | Populus trichocarpa ectomycorrhiza microbial communities from riparian zone in the Pacific Northwest, United States - 7_EM | ecosystem: Host-associated > Plants > Roots > Unclassified | place... | reverse complement strand
GGGTGCACTAGCTACTAGTTCCTTGGTTAGTTCCTCAGTTAGTTTCTTAGTTAATTCCTTAGTTAGTTCTTCCGGTTTGGGTTATAGGTATGGCTTTACTGCTATGGTCCTAAAATTGGTAGGTCTACTAGGGAGTTATACCTTATATATCTCTCTATTAATTCTAAGCAGTTTAAATGGGCTAGTCCATCTACCGCTCTATTTAGTATTGCCTTTACGCTATATAAGTACTTCTAAGTTAAGGGGGAGGTTGTGGATTATAGTGACAGATAGACCGTTTTGTTAGTTTAGTGCATTGTTAACTTGTTTCTTTACCCTAATCCTTATAATCTCCTCTATTGCCTTCTTTATAGCTGCCGCTCGCTATATAATAGAGGGTGCTGGTAGGTTAAGTTCGCTTATTTAAGGATAGGCACTAAAGATAAGAAGTGTTAGGACTAAGCTATTTAGGCTAGCTGTGTTATTAGCGGCCTTTACCGCTATTTATAAAGCTAATTCCTTAGTTACTCCTAAGTCCTATAGCTTCTCTATAATTATCTGGTATGCTTGGCGTAGTATTAGATAAGCTCTTTCTACTATTTTAATGGACCAGTAAGCTTCCACTGGGACGCTCTTAGTTAATATAGCCATTGCTATAGCATGCTGTTAAAACTCCTTGCTTATAAAGTTCTTTTTGGTATTATAGGTAATATAGTTAGGTGGTCCAATGTAGGTATTAATCTAATATAATTATAGGATATCCTAGGTGTGCTTTATAGAGATATTATATAGCTATCTTGCGGCTTAAAATCTAGTAGCTTTATTAATTATATAGAGGATAGGGCTTCTATTAATATATATAATGTTAACAAAGATAGAGTGGTTAAAATTAGAATCTTGGTTTTCTTATAATATGAACTTAAACCGTCTAGGGGATTTGCTGTGTTTTTGGCAGTGGGAGTAGTACTTAGTGAGATAGTTGATAACCTACTTATTAATGTTATTGTGGCTAGAGCGTTCTAGTACCTTATATAGCTTGTCTGCTAATAGATGTCTAAAGCAATAATAGAGTTGGCGGAGTTCAGTGGTGGTTAGGTAGCAAGGGTTTTAATTAAATAAGTAGGTTATAAATAACTGTAGTAACTCTTCCTATAATAGGAAGGGGTGGCCGAATTGGTAAACTACTGGCACTGATTTTGTTGGAGTAACTAGGACGTTCTTAAGGTTATTATAGTAAACCTTTAGTATATCTATATCTGCAAGACATAGTAGGAAGGGTATATCGGCCTTTATAATGTAAAACTTAACGTTGTTAACTAGTGTATTAACTATAATGGAGCTAATAAAAGGGGTAGAGCTAATACTAAACTGGATGTTGATAGCGCTGGCCTTTAAGGTATTAATAACGGTATTATGGGTCTTCCTATATATAAGGTATTGTCTATAACCTGCTGTTAATTTCTTTAAGGCTCCTATATTAATTATTACTCTATAGAACTTATTAGAGGTATATTAGCTGGTAGCAATATAGGCAAATGGGTCTAAGTTGTTATAATAAGTAGTTAGGTTGGTGCCGGTAATTATATAGGTAAAGGATTGGTCCGCTAAGTTGGTTACAGTATTAATAGCTCCTTTGTACTGTATTATTCTAAAAGAGGTAAGGAATAATTTGGTCTGTTCCTAAGTTAAAGATAGTAGTAGTAACTTAATATCAATTATAAGAGCTTCTATTACGTCATTAATAGATTCCAAATTAAGTTTATTATTATAATCTATTCCCTTGTACTCAGTAATATATTATTAGGTATGTCTATTAAAGTGGCGGTCGAATCTGTCCTTAAACTTCTTCTTTAATTTATTATATTCTTTTCTTAAGTATTTAGATAACTAGCAACCTTCCTTATAATAGACAAAGCAGCGCTTCTTTAATAATGCATATTGGCTAAATAAGGATAATTGTGTTCTATAAGGTAATTAGGGGTGTTATCTGTGGTAGCGGCGGTTAGTAAAGAAGGCTTAGGGGTTCTTACTGTTTAACTTTTTAAATGTTGTAATAGAGGATTATAAGTTATTAATTAGACTAGTTAAGCTGTTAGAAGGTTTAAAGCAGGTATATTAACACGCTGGTAACTCCTGGTAGGCGTTAATAAGCTTATTATAAAGAAACTTATCTATATATAAATCTGGGTTAAGACCATGCTGGAGGTGTCCTAGTTCTTTAATAAGCAATTATAGGCAGTCTAGGGTTAATTTTCCAGTATTCTTGCCTTTACTTATTATAGACCTTAAGGTTGTTGAGTTCTATTGCCCTAGTATACTACGCCTATACTTAGGTCCCTTAAAGTAATTATATATGGCGTTATAGATTTAGTTAAATAAAAGGGTTAGGGTGACGTTCTTAAGGTTAGTATCACGGCTGGCGATCCCGTGGAAGCAATCCGATAGATTAAGCAGCAATAAGGGGCTATATTATGAATAGACTAAAATGAGGAGCTAGTAAAGGATACAGCAGGCGACCATGTACGTCGTCGGCGTTGGAACAACCTTGATCCGTCTTGCTTATATTTTAGTGTGACGACGTCATGCAGTCAGCCAAACCGTCACAGTTAGTGTAGTAGTAGTTAAGTGCTAAGCCGCGTAATATTGTAGGGTAGGCTTTAACCTTGGCTTTTTGGGGTATGTTAGCTCTGCTGTAAAGGTTATAAAAGATAGTAAGTTTAAAGTTAAAATTATTATCTTCTCCGCTGTACTTGTTGTCTTCTATATATATCTTTATAAGGTTTGTTAACTCCTTGCCAAAACCCTAGGTTTAACTCTGTCCCCTAGGTGGTTCTAGTAGTAGGGTTAAGTTAATGTAATTAGACTCCCGTTATAGGGGCAGTATAGGGGTAGGTTAAGGTGTAGGTAGTATTGTAGGTAGGATCAGGTTTGTGGGTGGTATTATAAGTAGAGTGGGGTTTGTGGTTGGTAAGGTTAAGATTAGGGTTTTAATGGTGCTAGTGCTAGTAAAGTTGTTCTTAAGGAGGTATTTAATTTGTCCCGAATTAAACTCTCCTTTAATTGCTATATATTCCCTTATCTTAAGCTTAGTCCATTTTATAGGGTCTTCTTTTTATAAGGTGTTAAATAGTAATTTAGGGACTGTGGTATTTCTATACTTTCTTACCTATACGCCATTGGTTTGTAGGAACGTTTAAAGTTTTTAGATACTGTGTTAGTTACAATCCCTAAGGGTTTATAGTGTAAAGTTATTAAAATCTTCCTTGTAGACCTTCCATAGTTTATTATCTTTAAAATTATAGGCTTTGTATTCTAGGATCTTAAACTTTACAAATTTATTAATATCCTCTGTAGTGGTTTTGTTGGATTGTAGGTCGATGCCCTTACCCTATTTCTTCTATCCTGCGTTAACTTGTGCCCTGATATCTAATATATTAATTTTTGTCTTATAACCTTTGTTAAGTTTGATTTTAGGTTTTAAATAATAGATACGCGTAATAGACGCGAGCTAATTAAAATGCGTAATGGACGCGAACTAAGGGCCTATTAGATAGGGGTTGGTTCTTTAAGTACCTAAGGGCCGTGTATAAAGAATTAAGGGCCTATTAGATAGGGGTTAACTTTTTAAATACACGTTAACTGATGCTCCTTAACGTGATCTAGGTAGTATAAAATGCGTAATAGACGCGAACCGAGGGCCTATTAAAAGGGGTCGGTTCTTTAAATACCTAAGGGCTGTATATGAAGAGTTAAGGGCCTATTAGATAGGGGTTGACTTTTTAAATATATATTGACTGATGCTCCTTAGCAAACGAGATTGGTAAAGGCCTTTAGTAGGGACTGATCGAGCTTGTCTCTCTTTGTAGATAATATGTCTCCTGATCTGTGATTACTAATTAGTGTTGGTATCACTTCCGGTGATACGTATTGCTATTGTAATAGTGTTAGGTGGTAACTGATTTAATTGATGCTTATTCGATTCTCCTATTCTATAGGTAGAATTTAGTGGATTTCCTAAGCTTGCTTAGCTTATATAATCAACCCCTTTTGACTTACGTTTATAGGCAAGTTGCCGCAAGTTGCCCTAGATTGCTGTTACGTGATGGCAAGTTGCGGTCACATAACTAGAAAGACGCAACTTTAATTAGACAGTTATTAACTTTTAAAATTTTTATATAGTAGCTATACTTTATCCCCCTCCTTAAGATCTGGTCCCTTAAATCTCTTAGTATTATAGTACCTTTTTATCCTTGTTTATACCAATTTAGCTATTTCCTTAAGGTGTGTATAAAGATTTATTAAGTTCTCTATTTTTTGCTTAGCTATATTACTTATTTTCTTTGCTTAATATAGCAATAATAATATTCTTAGCTTGTATCCATAATTCGCCTTAAAGGGTAATATGCTTATCCCTTTTTGTAGTATTATATTATATACAAACTATATAACTAGTAGTAACAATACCCAATTGTTCTATATATAATTAATATAATACCTTAAATACTGTTCTAATATCTGGTTTAGTCTTTCTATTTAGCCGTCCGTTTATAGGTGGTATGCTATTAATATTACTGCGCGAACCCCTTATTTTACTAAGAATATCTCCTAGAATACTGCTATCAATCTTAGATCTCTATTTAATATAATTTTTGTTAATACTCTATATCTTATAAATATATCCTTAATATAGATTCTAGCTATATCCTCCACTAAGATTTTCTCTATATATGCTATAAAGTAGCCCTACTTAGTTAGCTTGTCTACTATTACTAGGATTATATTATAATCTTATTTAGTAATAAGGTCCTTTAGCCTTAGTAGCTTTATAATAAAGTCCTATAATATAACCTCCTATAGCCTTTCTGGTATTTTGATAAGTTATAGCCCTCTATACGGCTTATACCTTATTAGTTTATTTCTTTAGCAATCTAGATATTCCATTATAACTTATTTTGCTAGTCCCCAAATCCCTTAAATAATATACTCTTTTTAAAGTCTTAATACTAAACCTATAGCTCCGTTATGTCCTTATATTATTCCTCTATAAAATTCTTTAACAAATTCCCTTGCTATTGTTTTTGGTATATATATAGCCTCTTAGTGCTTATATTGCTCTAAGTCTAGATCCTTACTCTATACTTCTTAAATCCTCTATAACCAATCACTCTCTAGTATTTTATAGGTCTTTTCTTCTCTTATTACTATAATCCTAGGATAATTATACCTAATTAATCTATCCTTGTCTTTACATAATATTGCCCCTAATAGCTTTTCTTTATTTTATAACTCTGCCTTCCTACTAAGTACATCTACTCTTATGTTTTTAGTACCCTTAGTATACTAAATTTTAAAGTAATATTCTGTAAGTATTTCCGCCCATATAACCTATCTTTAATTAAGTTCTTTTATTATTAGGAACCCTATTAGGTTCTTATAGTCCATTTTAACTATAAATAGTTTTTCTATGCCTTATAAGAATACTCTCCACTCTTTAAGTACTATAACTATACCTAGCAACTCTTTAGATATTATAGTTTAGTTCTAGTAGTATTATTTTTTAACTATAGTATGCTACTAGGTGCTATATATCCTAGTACTTCTATAGAAAATATACTCCTAGTATAAAATCTAATACGTCCATCTCTACAACCGTATCTAACTTTAGTTAATAGATCTTAAGGATTAGATTTTAGGTAAACAACTCCTTAAGTTCTCTAAATAGTTTCTTTTGCTTAATACTCCATATCTATAGTTCCTCCTTTTTTATAAGTCTTATAAAAAGGTTTAATATTTGTCGGGATTATATCACGTGTGGTTACGTGGTCACGTGTCGCCGCGACACTAGCGTGGCGAGGAGCCTTAAGCTCCTCGCCCTTCCTTATCAGAAAAGAATTAATTAACAATTATCATACTATCTACAAACCGTAGCTACGTGATATTACCTTGTGTTACCAACACTGATCAGTGGTTAACTTCACTGTTATACCACAGAACAGCTAGGTATTCCACCAAGAAGAGACGAGCCACTGTACCAGTACTACTCGTGCTAGAGGAAGCTGTCTTTTGAGGTCAGAACTGGTCCTAAACCTTAAATAGAACTCTTCTACAAATCTAAGGATCTAAAGGCCAGAACTAGCCCTGAGCCTTTCTAAGATTATAGATTCTTGCGTCCATTACGCAGAACAATACGCTTTACAAGTCTTCGCGATTTAAGGCCAGAACTGGTCCTGAGCCCCATAATCGCAGATTCTCGTCTAAACGCGTACTAAACGACAATCGATAATCCCTACACCAATAATACCTCCTCTCCTACAACCCAATAACACTTCCCTTCCTCCGAAAACATGGCTACGATTACTTTAAATAACTGGAGAGATTCCTTACCACTAGGGGTAGCTGCGTACGCGAAACTTATCGATGAAGATTAGGACGAATTTCCCGTTTTTAATACAATAACCTATACGGCAAAACAAGTCAATGGCTTCCTCCTATACTATATTCTCTTCTACCAAAGTAGACACTACGCCGATGTACAACTGTAGGAATATTTTAGGGAGGATTTTATAGGATGGACCGCTGACACCTGGGCACTTGGCAATGTTAATATTGTTTAGGATTTTTAAGACTTCCTTTAGAAGAATGGAGTATTTGTCCCTATAGATAGGGGCATTATTAGAGACAATATTTAGGAGCAGGTCCTTAACGTAAAGGAAGAGCACGAATGGACTTCATAAGAGATTAAGCACCAAATACGCACTATGAAGAAGTTTAACTCTTAATAGAATCCTAACGACGAACAGCCACAATTAACACCTTTCTATAGTCCCCTACCAGCTATATAAGCATCTCTAGCCTAACCACCAGCTGCTCCGCTAATTCCACTAGCTATTCCAACTGCTGCACCACCAGTTGTCCCAATCGCTGCACTACTAGAGACGCTTTAACCTCCGCAGCAACCTCCGCAAGAATTTTCGCAGCAATCTCAGCAGCAAGCTCCATAAGAACCACTATAGACAACCTTAGGCTATCAAACACCTTAAGTTCCTTAGCCTTAAGTTCCTTAGGCTGCCGTATCTCAATCTATGCCTTAAGCTCCGTCCCACCAGAGATTCTCAACCTCGTTTAACTTAAGCGCTAAGACGTTTCCTCTAACCCCTACTGCGACTAGACAACTGGCATAATAAGCTAGATCTGTGAATGATATCCTAACCCACTAGCAGCAAGCTCAACAAGAACCTCTATAGCAGCCTCCGCAGCAATCTCCGCAGCAATCTCTGCAGCAATCTCCGTAATAACCTCCGCAATAACCTTTGTCTTTAGTTCCCCAGTATCTACCAATTTAACACTATAGTGCATTTTCGGTCACGCTTAAAGATTATGCCAGTAGCTCCTATTATAGCAAGATCACTGGAAAATCAGATAACTTAAGATCTGCGATTAGTACCACTATTCGCTCTTATAAGGTATAGCAATTCTACTTTAATAACTACCCTCAGCAGGAGCTTAATTACGGCGAATATAATAGTTATAACAACGGCCAGTACTGCACTAATTGCTCCTATGGATAAAGTGGGTATAGATAAGGCCGTGGCAGCTATAATAGACGCAGAGGCTCTAGCTACCGCGAAGGAGGCTCTTGTAGAGGATCTAGTGGAGGTGGATTCTAGAATGGAGCCGGATATTAATAAGCTCCGCAACTCTATTTTAATAATATAGTTCCCTAGTTAATCTACCCAGGATTTCCTAGCAAGAAAGTATTACGTACTAAAAGGCAATTTGAGGTTATAACAGTTTAAGGTTTACTACTTGGTCAACCACTATTTCTTTAGTAAATTTGGGACAGCGAGACTTATATTACAATGGTAATAGTAAGTAAGAAGGATTAATATCTGTTACACTAGTTAAGCGGTTAGAATGGCATAGTCACACAGGCAACCCATAAAAGAAGAATTGCTAGTGTCGGGAATATATTACGTGTGGTTACGTGGTCACGTGTTGCCGCGACACTAGCATAGCAAGGAGCCTTAAGCTCCTCACCCTTCCTCATCAGAAAAGAATCAATTAACAATTATCATACTATCTACGAACCGTAGCTACGTAATATCACCTTGTGTTACCAACAATATTCTTTATCTACTATATAATAAACCTCCTATAGTAGTTATAAATCCCTAGAAACGATCTTAACCATATAACATTCTCTAGTTCTTACTAACTTACTATAGCTTTAACTTTCTTTAGATCTATATAGATTTTTCCTAGTTTAATAATAAATCTAATAAAATTAGTCTTTCTAGTAAAGAACTTGCATTTCTTAATTACTACTAGGATCTTTTCCTCTTATAGTCTCTTTAAGACCCACTTAACATATTCTCTATATTCTTTATTAGTTATTAAATAGATAACAATATTATTAAGGTACGCCATAATAAACTTATTAAGGTACGCTATAATATACTTATTAAGGTGTTCTCCTAATACGCTATTAATTTACTTTTAGAATATTGCTAGTACGTTTATAAGCCCGAATGCATAACTAATGGTTTATATAGTCCTTCCTTTAACTTAAAGGCTGCCTTCTACTTATTACCTTCCTTAATCCTAATCTAATAATACACCCATTTTAGATTAATTTTTATAAAGATTTACGCATTACCAATTCTATTTTAGATTTCGCTAATTAAGGGTAAAGGATACCTATTCTTCCTTATAATGCTGTTTAACTGTCTATAGTTAATATATAACCTAAGCTTCCCGTTTTTCTTTAGTATAAATAGTACTAGATATCCTGCTAACAACTATAACGGTCTAATATATCCCTTTTATAGGTTTTCTTAGATAAACTCTTTAAGTGCTCTTAACTTGTTCTCTATTAGCTTATAAATTGGAAAGAACTTTAGACTTATTTACAGTTTTAATTCTATCTTATAGTCCTATGCTATATACTCTAACAGCTTTTTACTTTCTAGGCTTTATAGCTTTTTCCTATACTTATGGTATCTTTTTAGTATATAACTTAAGCTTTATTTAGTCCCTTTGTATATTACTCTAACCTAGTACTATACTACTTTAGTAGCTTATCGCATCTTATATTATTAAGTATTCTTAATATTAACCTAACCTATAACCTAATTAATCTTTAAATTACACTCCTATAACTAAGGCATTTCTAGTATTACCTTATCCTTTCCTAATAGTAGGATATTAAAAGACATCTTAACTTGTCTCCCTTTAATAGTTATTTAAATTAGTCCTGTTTTAAGATTAATAATACCTCCTCTATAGGCTATTAGATCTCCTAAAATTATTATTAATAAGTATAGATATTCCTTTTATCTATATGGTAACCCTATTTTCTTATTACTCTACTATCCACTAGTACTTTAAACTTTTAATCTTACTATTTAACTTATAAATTTAGGTGTTGTTTTATAATTCCATTAAGGGTCTAAGGGCCTACTACTAGCTCCTTCTAATCCTATAGGCCTCTACTTTTCCTAACTGTTAGCTACTAGATCCTAATTGTACTTAGTCCTACTTAGGCTAATACTTAGTTTACTTCTTTTCCTTAACATACTATAAACATATATTCTCTAGGTACTCCCACCACTATTATCCTTCTAAGTATTCTTCTATAAGGAATCTTCCTAGTTAAAGTATTAAGTTGCCTAACTCCTAAACTTCTACTAGATGCTATCTATATATATACTTAGTATCTCTAAATTACTGTTCTTCTATTAACTAATACATCCTTATTAAATACTTACAATATTTATCCTTTAGTGCTCTATATATGTTATACGTATTATTTATATATATAATATATAATAATGTGTAATATACTAGGTGCTTTAGGTTAACTTATAGTTTATCTTTATCCTTAAGTTTAAACCTCTCCCATATTAATCTAAATATTACTATCTATATTATCTCTCTCTAGTGTATAGCTTATCTCTCTAGATCCTTTAATGTTATAATTAATGCTCCTTTAATATAACTTATCTATTTTTCTAATATAGCTTAATCTAGTATGGCCTTTTCGTCTAGCTATATATAAAAGTCTTCCTACTTATTATTTTTGCATTGCTTAAACTACTTTTAGTATAGCCTTGTAAGTATATATAATTTATCCATAAGGAAGTGTCTCTTTATTACTATATTATTATAACCTTTAGTGTGTTATTCTGTAAATCTAGTTAGAACCCCTAGGTCCTCTTCTTCTTCCAAATTACTTAACTACTTAGCTCTTAGCATTCCTACCCTTGGCCTATTAGTGATTTTCTATATAGGTGCTCTATCCCTTATATATCCTGGTATAGCTAATCTCAAATCTAACTTTTATTCTTGCTGTATAATAATTTATTATCTAAACTTATTTATGCTTTTCTATTTTCTGCGTCTTATAGCTAGATCTATAAAGTCTTCTTGCTTCTTAATTATTATATTAACTTTTTGGCCTTTAAGCTAAATACTATATTCTTATAGGATTACTATAGACCTTATTTATTTTTTAAAATCTTAGCTCCCTAGGAATCTTAGTCCTATGCTTATTTATTTATCTTTAAACTAAGCTACTACTCTTTTCTATTAGTTCTTATCTATTATAGGTTCTTAGGTGTATCTTATCTTACTTTAAGAATCTTAAACCCCTTTTATCTCTTCTTAAGAATCTTAAGCCTATAGCCTTTTACCTTTATTAAGTGGTAAGCTAGCACTAGTAGTTATCTGCTTGCTTAATTATTTTTAGATATTACTCCTTCTATCTTATAAAGTAATAAATGCTATATCTAACGGTGTTATAATACCTGTTACTAAACCGCGTTCTGTAGTGGTCTTAGTCTCTACTTCTATTGCGTTATTAAGGTTTAAGTGCTCCTAGTTAGGCCCTTCTTCTTTCTTATTACTACTAATTAATAAGTACTCTAACTCTATTGTTATTTCTACTAATCTTTATCTGTATGTTGCTGTAATATCTTAATCTAGCTTATAAAGTTAATCCTATTCTTTATCTAACTCTTTAGTTCCTCTAAGTTTTTATAACTCTGGCTTCTATAGCTAATAGCTTATGCCATACTTAGCGTCTTTATAAATTTAGCATACGTTATTATAATAAAACGCAAAGTGCTTAATTAAACCCTTCTTAGTCCCACGCAATATACTGATATCTATATTATTATGCTCTAATAACCTTGTGCCCTTTACTATATGGTTACTTTAACCACCTGTGCAGTCTCTAGTAAAATAACTCTATTTCTCGCAATTTATATAAACTTCTTTTTTAAACTATTCTTTTTATTATAGAGTCTACCTAAACATCTTCTACTACTAAGATCTCTAGTTTAACCTCTATTCCTTAATCCTATAATTACTTAATCCTTAACCTCTAGGTTTTTATAGTTTCTTATTCTACTTTCTAGATTCTTTAGTGCCGTTTAAGTCTATTAGCTCTAGCCCACTATTCTATAGTTACCTTAGCAAGCTCAGACCATAGAATCAATTAGCGGACATACGTATATCCGCAAGCGGATATCGCTAACCTTTTTGGTCAAAAAGTTGATTCTATGGTCTGAGGGACTTTCGCAAGATTTATTAAGCGATATGACTTATTTTGTATGTAGAGCAGTCACCTTTTTCAACGAAATTGTTAGAGCTCCCTACGTAAGGTCTAAGGCTGCATATAGGCTTAAAATAATTGCAAGAACTAGCTCTATGATCGATCAACTTTTAGGCCTTATATATGCGCCCGTTGCAACGTTATAGCTAAGTCTTGCGTTAAGTCTCGCGTTATCTAAATTTGTATGGGAGCTATATACAATCTTTAATAAAATTATTAAAGCTACCTATGTAAGATCTAGGGCTATATATAGGCTTAAAATAATTTCAAAAACCTGCTCTATAATCGATTAACTTTTGGGCCTTATATATATGCACCCGTTGCGACGTTATAGTTAAGTCTATAATCACAATATCCCTAATAACGGGTTTTTTTTTTGGCGAAAATGATCTTAACTTCGGGCAGTCGTAGGCTAATTTAGACCCGATATTTATGAAATATTGGGTCGTCTCTCTAATCGATCAACTTTTAGTAGTATTTTAATCCGTTGTGGTTAAGTTATTTTAATATCTACAACCTCCGCGACGTGGATATCGATAATAAACTCAGCACATCTTGCGATACTCCCTCAGACGTGATTCCAGTGATGCATCACGAACGTGGTTAGTCACCCGCTTGCGGGCCAATTGACTCCGCACTAACGAAATCACGTCTAAGCTTGCTGAGGTAAGTTCGATAGTTTATAACTCTATATCTATTATTATATACTCTGCGCCTTATATAACTATAGAACTCTATCTTACCCCTTTTTAGCTTGTTCCCTTTAATAGATCCTATTATTAATCTTAATTAACTAGTTAATTAATTCTTATATAGTTATCACATCTTCTATAAGAATTATCACGTCCTAAACTTTTACCTTAAGTCCCTATTTATATTATGCCATAAGCGCCCAATTATTCCATTTAACCTATATAGCAAGTGTTTAAAACTGCGTTATATACTTAATTGCTAAAGTATATTATATTAAATTTTGGGGTTTTTTTTTCGCTATAGTTGTTGCCTTAGGGTCTTCAAATATCTACGTTAACTGTTATATAAACCTATTCTAACTAGAGAATATATACCGTACTTCTCGGTTATTAGTTATTATACTATTTACCTATATCTTAGTAAGGTAAGATTTAAACCATTTAAGTGCTCTTTTAGATAGAAATAGTCCTGTATACGCCACTTAATCTATAACTATTACTAGTTTCGCTCCTTTTTATATTACCTTAAAGTGCATTTATGTAAGAAATCCCTTAAGTTTTAACTTCTCCTCTAAGAATCGCTTAATTAAGGGTAACTTAACCTTTACCGCGCCAATGCCATTAATTCTGTCTTTAAGTGCTTTGTTATTATCCTATAGCCTATTAACTATTTCTTATAACTATCTAACCATAACTAGTTATAAATTAGTATCCCTTATACTAGTATTACCTAATAATCCTAAGGTAGTTACTGCCGTTAATAGTGTCGTAACTAGTGCTTTTGGTGGCATATTATTTAACTTTATTAATACTATAACTAGGTAGTAAATATGTAATAAAACCTTATAGGAAATACCATGGTGGACTTATTATTAGGCTAGGTATGTAAATAAATAAGAAGTTAACAATATAATAATAACTGGTGGAGTGGTTGCCCAACAGATTAACTCCAATTATATTCTGAGATTTACTATAAAGAAAGGAACTATCTAAGTAAGAATTGTAGTCCTTTAAATATATAATATAACTCCTATAAAATACTAAGTACATAAGGTACGCAAGGTATATTTAGTATATAACATTCCTTATAAATCCCATAGATCCTATATACCGAAATAGTAACGTAATCTATTATATAACTTAGTTACCCCTTATCCTATAGTTTAACTAGTTCCAGCGCCTCTCGCGCCTCCACTACTAGTCTGTTTATATCCTCTTTTAGTAGCCGTACTACTGCTAATATAAGGTCCGTAACAGAGATATTTATAAAAATAGTAGCATGAGAACTTAATAAATACTACTACTTTTTATAAAACTACTACCTAAAGCTTATACAAGCTGAGATATATACTGCCTAAGATTATAATATTATCTAGGACCTATAAGCTTATAAGGCACTCATTAATAGTATATATTAAGAAACCAAAGATAATCTCCGCGTATCTAAATATAACGTTTAATACTTAAAAAAGGCTAAGATTGCACTTATTGCTATAGTTACTAAAAAAGAGGGCATAATTAAATACCTATAATCCTAGCTTAATAAGCATATTTATAATAACGCTAGATATCTCTCTACTACATATAACGCTACTTAAGTCTCTATGCCCCTAGTAACCTTACTTAACACCTAATAGAGGGTTAGTACTAAGCAGCTTTACCTAATAGACACCCCTAAAGCAGTAATAATAAAAGCTATAACAATTTAACCTAGGGTTTAATATATATTACCCTAATCCCTTGATCTTTTAGGGAGACTATAAGGAATATAGCTACTAAAAGATATAAATCTGTAAGAAACTAACTTAGAGCGCCTACCTTTTTTCTATAGAAAACACTAAGATTAGCTGTATTATTAGGCGAATAAAGGGTATACTATTTAATAGACTCTTTACCTAATAGGAGATTAATAGCCCTTAGAAATGGTAGTCCTATTAAAAAGTCCTTAATAATCTTAACCTAATATACCAAGACTATAACCTACTAGCTACTAACCAAGCTAAACTACATACCTTAAAAATAAGCCATACTAAATTATTTAATAAATTCTATATTAAATTCCAGGAATATATTAAAGCCCTTACCTAAGATAATACTAAAAACTGGGAAGATCTCCTTAAAAAAGTTACTTATTACCTTAGTTACGCAGCCACCAGCCACAACTATAATAATATTTATAATATAGTAGCAGCTCTATAGAAGATTGAACAACAACTAAATTAAATTGCTACTACTAATTCTTCCCTAAAAACCTCCCTATAGAAGCCCTTTAGACCCACTAAACCTATATATACTAAGCTACTAATACCTACTACCTTAAATACTACTAGAGCTAATATTAACCTCTTTATACTAACCTTTCCGCAAAAACTTTTAGATAGAGAGCGTAAGCTATTCTAGAAACTATAACGCTGCTATAGATGCTATTAAATAGGCTATTATTATAATAACCTAAACTGCCTGGTAGCTAGGTTTAGTAGCTACCGCCTAATGCCTAACCTGATACCCTGGGTACTAAATATGTTACTATATACCACTACTATATAAGACAAGACATAGTAATAGCGGTAGAGTTAGATACGGAAATAGAAAATACTAAGTCTTAGCCCTAAGTTATAGGTTAGGACGTCCTAATAATAAGGGGATCTATATATTGGCCTACTTAATAGATAACTTAGTAAAGATAAATAGATGGAAATAGACAGTTTTACCTATAATAGGAATTACTGCTAAAAAATGATATAAAAGCCGTTCTATAATTAATTACGGAGCTATTAATAAATTTATAGATACCTAATTTATGCGTACTTATAATCTACCTATTTTACCCCTTATTAAAGCCCACGCCCTATAACTTACTAATAGTAGTTATACCATATAGAAGATTACCTATATAGTATAACTCTACTTAGATATAAATGGGCACTAGGAAGAGCTCTAGGCCTATATTATTCTACTTACTAATTACCCTATTATCCTTAGAATAAACTAGCTTAAATAATATAACCCTACTATTAACTAGAAAAAGAAAGAAGTAACATTTAACTCTAAATACTGCAGAGAGACTTACCTAGGGTATAGCCTAGCCACCTCTATCTAATTCCTAGGATATTAACCTAAGGAACCCCTTATTACCCTATCTATAACTAACTACTACTATATAAGTGCTACGGTCTTCTACTATATAGTATATAGGAAAGGCTAGACCGTTACTATAGCCTCCTAATTACAACTATATAAACTTAATAAAGAATAGGACTATATCCTCTATAGTAATAGGATAGATATAGTTAACCTCCTAGAAAATAATGCCCCTATAAAACTCTATAGACTTTTACCTTTAGACTTTAAGAAGTTTATAAGGCTTAAAAAAGGACTTACTAATAAGGAACTCTGCAAGCTCCTCCTTATGAAGTACTATAACTTTATTAATATATACTTATAAAAGAGCGTAGATATACTTCCCCTATATTAACCTAATAACTATACTATTAATATTAAATAAGGAAAAACGCTACTCTATAAAAGACCCTACCTAATATTAAAAAACAAACTTTTAGTTATTAAAAAGTATATTAATAAGCACCTTAATAAAGGGTTTATTTGTCCTAGTATATCCTTAATAGCTATCCTTATTCTCCTTATTAAGAAGCTAAAAAAGGTATCTAATTCTGTATTAACTATAGAGGATTTAATACTATTATAATGAAGAACTAATACCCTATACCACTTACACGCGAGACTTTTAAGTAGCTTAGTTAAGCCAAAATCTATACTAAGCTTATTATTATTACCGCCTTTAACCGCCTTTAAATATAGAAAGGTAATAAATAGAAAACCGCATTTATATGGCGCTTTAGCTAATTTAAATATACTATTATTCCCTTTAGCGTATATAATAGCCTAGGTAGCTTTTAAAGCTATATTAATAATACTTTATAAGACTACCTTAATAACTTCTGCTTCATATACCTAGATAATATACTTATTTATAGTAATAACTCTTTTAAGTATACTAAGCACGTTTAAAAGGTCTATAGCACCTTAGGGACGTAAGACTTTATATTAATTTAAAAAAGTGTAAATTCTTAGTTATAGAAGTAAAATACCTTAAACTAATTATTACTATTAAGGGTGTCTATATAGACCCTAAGAAAGTATATATAATTACTAAATAGTAAACCCCCAACTATATTAAGGACGTATAACCCTTTCTTAGTTTCGCTAACTTTTATTAGAAATTTATATATAACTTCTTAGGTATTATAGCACTACTTATAGCAATAATATAAATAAAGGGCCTTTCTGTAAAAGGAAGAAAAATATATTTATATTTTATTTAGACGCCTAAATATAAAAAGGTGTTTTAAGATCTTAAAGATGCCTTTACTAAAGTACCTATTTTAGATTACTTTATACTAAGACAATAACTCTATTTTAAGGCTAACTCCTTAGACTATATTAATACAGGCGTCCTTTTCTAGATAGGTAATAATAGTCTTCTCTACCTAGTCATATTTTACTTATCTAAGCTTAGACTATAAGAATATAACTATAAGATCTATAATAAGGAACTTCTTATAATTATATAAGCGTTTAAGGAATTCTAACTAGAATTCTCTTTAGTAAAACCTAATTAGCCAATTAAAGTCCTTATAGATTATTATAACCTTAAGTACTTTATAACTATAAAATAACTAAACTAACGCTAAGCACGCTAGAATAAGTTCCTCTTTAGTTTTAACTTTAAAATTATATATAAGCTAGGAATATAAGGTACTAAGTTTAATAGCCTAATATACCGCTTATAAGACCTTTCTTAGTCTAAAGATAACCCCTATAATTAGTTCTAATAGTAAATAATCTTAAAAGTATAAAACTTGGCCTTAGATATACTACCTATAATAGAGCTAACTATACCTTAGCTTTATACTATAGAACTAAAGTTACCTTCTAAAATTAATAAGCTTATTACTATAGTATATAATACCACTATTAACCTATTACTATATTAACTTATTACTATAAAGACTGTTAGTGCCTATATACTACCTACTAATCTTTAAAGCTTAGGCTAGATTAATATAGCAGCCCTAAAAGTAAAAGAGAACAGGCTCTATTATAAAGGCCGCCTATTTATCCCTAACTTAAAAAATCTATAATAGTAACTAATCTAAATAATCTATAACCTCTAATTAAGCGGCTACCTAGGTAAAGGAAAAACCTATAAGCTCCTTAACTAATACTACTTCTAGCCTAAAATAATAGACTTAATTAAATGCTTTATAGGCGCCTATTATAGCTATAAGCGGGCTAAGGCATTTAATATAAAGTACTAAGGACTACTATACCCTCTACTAGTACCTATATAATAATAGGCAGATATTACTATAGATTTTATTATTACCCTATTACCCTATAAATAACATAGCCATACCTATAAGAACATCTTTATAATAATATACCAACTTATAAAAGAGCGCCACTATATCCTAATTAAAGGTGTAGCTATTAGCAATATTACTAACACCTTCCTTTATAAAGTTTACTAATTATATAGGTTACTTAACTTAATTATATCTAATTAAGATATATAGTTTAACTTTAATGTATAGAGATAAATCTACGGACGCCTTAGCATCTCTGTTAAGATGTTTATATTCTTCTACTATAAAACTACTAGGCAACTAGAAAACGCTAATACTAATATAAAAGTGTATTTATAATAGGTAGTTGCCTATAGTTAAGATAACTAGGTAGATTACCTTCCACTAAGCAAATTTATAGCAAATAACTATATTTTAACCACTATAGGACTTACCCTATTCTTTATAAACAAGGGTTATTACCCCTAATCTAGTATAGAGCCACTAAAACCTATTAATAAGAAACTGCTATATAGAAAATGCCTTAAGATGCTACTTACTAATTAGTATATAGACTATATAAAAAATCTACTTAACTACTATAAGGGATAAATGGCCTAAGCTTAAGTAAATCAGACCTTCTTTACTAACTATTATAGAATACCACTACCAGAGGTACGTGTTAGCGACTAGGTATAGCTAAATATATATAATACCTCTATATAGAGGCCTATAAAGTCACTTAATTATAAGAACCTTAGCCCTTATTTAATTAAATAAGTTATTAATAGAGGTGCCATATATAAGCTAGAGCCCCTACCTACCCTAGCTACCTATAGGATATAGCCCATATTCTATCTATAGCTATTATACCTTTATTAGCCTAACCTCTTACTAGGATAGATGTAGCCTAAACCCCTATTAATACTAATTTAAAATAAGAACAAAGATAAGAACCATAAGAAGTAGACCATTAAACATATTATTAACTTTAAATACTTTAGTAAAGGTAAAGGACAGTAGCTCTACTACAGAGCTATCTATATAGGATTTAATATAGATTAGCTAGAATAGTAACTATAAGAAGACTTTAAAAATGCAAAGGATCTAATTAGCAACTTTTACTATATAAACCCACAGAAACCGGGCCTAAGCAGAGATTTTATACCTAATCCCCTATAGGAGCCCTTATAAAGTTAAACCGTTATATATTACTATATAAGGGCAAATTGCCGCAGATTGTGTGGGAGTATATATATTAGGTCCCGCCGCGCTTGCAACAAGTTCGCAAGCACTCTTAGTCTTTTTGGCCGTATAGCGACGTGGAGGCGGGCCACGTTATAATTGTGCTTGCGAGCTTACTGGAGCTAGGTGTGGGTCCGTTAACTGGTTGGGTTGTGGGTTTAACTCACAACGGTTGCACTTCGCTCTAGTATAGTCTAACGCGCATCCGTGCGAAGAGGCGTCGGCTGTGTCCGATTAGGCTTAAGCTTTAAGCAGCCTTCGTTACTGGGGATTAACTAATATGGTAATACTCTTGGCGTTTAATCCCTGTGGAGGCCCAAACGGGCGCACAGAGGAATCCCTGCGAGCGCTCGAGGACGAGCGCCCAGAGGAGAGGGCAATTGTAAGAGTATATATATTAGGTCCTGCCGCGCTTACGACAAGTTCGCAAGCACTCTCAGTCTTTTTGGCCATATGGCGACGTGGAGGCGGGCCACGTTACAGATTGCTATTATATAATAGTAAAGTGAAATTACGTAACTAAAAATTATTAAAATGTCTAGGAACTTCAATCGGTAGTTAAAGTTATTTAATTAATTAGATCCTTAGGTGCTAAGCCTTATTATATAACGTTGTCCTAAGCCTTCAGCAATACCCCCTTTTTTTTCTTCTCTATGCCTTAAGTATCCCTTTTATATATATATAGTAACTATAGCGTCGCCAGAGCTCCGCCTCTATAGAAAGGGGGGTAGTATTATAGAACCCTACCGTAAGGGCCTCTATAGAAGAGCCCTATACTCTTGCATATACCTCGCATATAGCTTATGTTAGCTACGCGTAGGTATATCACCTCCTTACGCCCTTAACCCTTATAATTAATTACGTAACGTCTTATAGACTCCTTAAATATATATACTTTATAGCTATTGCCTCTGTCCCGTAATATAGTAGCTCTATACTAGATTAGGGGTAATAACCCTTATTTATAAAAAATAGGGTAGGTTCTATAGTAATTAAGACGTAGTTATTTACTATAAATTTACTTAGTAAAAGGTAATCTACCTAGTTATCTTAACTATAGGCGACTACCTATTATAGGTACGCTTTTATATTAGTATTAGCGTTTTATAGTTACTTAGTAGTTTTATAATAGAAAAATATAGATATTTTAACGGAGATGCTAAGGTATTAGTGGATTTATCTTTATATATTAGAGTTAAACTATATACCTTAGTTAGATATAATTAAGTTAAGTAACCTATATAATTAGTAAACTTTATAAAAAAAAGGCGTTAGTAACGTTACTAATAGCTATACCTTTAGTTAGGACGTAGTAGGGCTTTTTTATAAGTTAGTATATTATTATAAAGATATTCTTATAGGTACGGCCATATTATTTATAGGGTAGTAGGTTAATAATAAAATCTATAGTAATATCTGCCTATTATTATATAGGTACTAGTAGAGGGTATAGTAGTCCTTAGTACTTCATATTAAATGCCTTGGCGCGCTTATAACTATAATAGGCGCCTATAAAGTATTTAACTAAGTCTATTATATTAGGCTAGAAGTAGTATTAGCTAAAAAGCTTATAGGTTCCTTTTCTACTTAAGTAACCACTTAATTAGAGATTATAGATTTTTTAAGTTAGGGATAAATAGGCGGCCTCTATAATAGAGCCTATTCTCTTTTACTTTTAAAGCTGCTATATTAATCTAGCCTAAGCTTTAGAGGTTAGTAGGTAGCGTATAGGCACTAGTAGTTTTTATAGTAATAAGTTAATATAATAATAGGTTAATAGAGATGTTATATACTATAGTAATAAGCTTATTAATTTTAAAAGGTAACTTTAGTTCTATAGTATAAAGCTAAGGTATAGTTAGCTCTATTATAGGTAGTATACCTAAGGCTAAATTCTATACTTTTAAAATTGTCTATTATTAAAATTAATTATTATGGTTATTTTTAAACTAAGGAAGGTCTTATAAGCGGCATATTAGGCTATTAGGTTTAGTACCTTATACTTTTAGCGTATATATAATTTTAAAGTTAAAACTAGAAAGAATCTTATTTTAGTATACTTAGCGTTAGTTTAGCTATTTTATAGTTATAAAGTACTTAAGGTTGCAATAATCCATAAGAACTTTAGTTGGCTAGTTAGGTTTTACAAAAAAGAATTCTAATTAGAATTCCTTAAACGCTTATATAATTATAAAAAGTTCCTTATTATAAATCTTATAGTTATATTCTTATAATATAAGCTTAAATAAGTAGAATATAACTAGGTAGAGGAGATTATTATTACCTGTTTAGAAGAGAATGCCTATATTAATATAGTTTAAGGGGTTAGTATCAGTTGTTGTCTGTAACTAACAGGTTATGGGTGGTCACGTGACCTGGTCACGTGAGCTAAGCGAGTATGAAATCTACTAAAATTCACCTGTAGAATAGTAGTATTAATAACAACAATCTTATTAATGCATCTTGATACACGCATTTGATTCCCTTATACCTCCGCTGCACCTTATTAAATACTAGCTTTAACAGGTTATAAGCCCAGCTACGCCTATAGAGGGTTTTAATATAGCGTTTTTAAATAACGCGTGGAGAGAGCTGTCCTTATAGCGGTTGTTAAACAATTAAATGACGCGCACTGTCCGCGGAATTGATTACTACCTTACTGACCTATTCGGCTTGCTAAGTAAAATCAGTTATTTAATAATTGACAAGAGCTAAGAAGTAGGCAGAAAAGGGATAGAAATAGGAAGAACTTGTATCTGGACGATAATTGATATAATATATACTAGGAGCTTAATTAACTGACGCGTCTAGTAGCACATACCAGCTACCAATAACTTAAGAAGTAGATAATTAAAACCAATTAGAGCGATTTTAATTATGACACCGCAATACAAATATAGCAAGTCCCTAATTGACTTAACATCTAATTACTGTACTTAAGATAAGCGAAAGCAGTAGCAGTAAGAACTTATTGCCTAATGGTATAAAGCCAAAGGGAGAGGAGAACTATGTTATATGGAAGGAAGTAATAGAGGATATTGCCATTGCAAATAGATTAAGACGTTATATTTATAAAAAGGGAAAAGCACCTAAATACGTTGATGAGTTTAATGAGAAAGCTAATAAGATAAAGCTGGCAGTATGGCTAACATAGGAAGCTGGAGACTTGAGTATAAAGATTATTATTAAGCTTAATGTTAAGAGTACCCCTATATAGATGCTAGTAGGATATAAGTTAGTACGCGAGATATAGGTAACTTTATGGACTTAATATAAGGGAACCAGAGCAGTTCTTAGCTATAACGCTATTAAATTATACATGAAGATTAAGTGTAACGACTATCCTAATCTTAAGTACTTTATTATCGTATTTAAGAAAGCTATTAAAAAGCTGGTAAACCTTAATATTTCCCCATCTAAATTATGGTATCTAATTCTCTTTATTATAGCCCTATCTAACATATGGCCTATCTAGGCAGAACAACAGCAATTAAATTCTTAAAAAGAATTAACCTGACTATCACTCTCCGTATTAATTAAAGACATTATAGATAAGGCATAAAACAAGGATAAGAAGGCTGAGGGAGGTATACTATATAGGGGGAAGCCTAATAAGAAGGGCAAATAAAAGGAAAAGGAGGATAAGGAGAAGAGTAAAAGAAAGTACTATAAGAACTGGAAGAAGCTAAACGCCTGTTATAAACCTAAAAACTACTTTATTATAAATAAGAAGCTATATTATAAATAGAAAGAAAGGATAGGTAAGAAGTTTGTTCTATATCAGGAACCTAATAAGAAGAAGTTAGGCAGTAAGAGCAGGAAGAAAGAACCTAGCAGTAACTCCTCGGACGATAACGATGCTCGTAGTGACTTAGATAATGGTAATGCTTATACATTTATAAAGAAAGAGTTAGGGTACCTCTGCGCACACCTAAATAGGAAGAATTAATTACTAATTAAGTAGGAAGGAATACTGTTTAATACTAGAGCCAAAACCCACATTGCTAAATTAATTAATGACTTTAATATTAATACATACGTACTAGCATCTCTGCCATTAATTGACATAGTAAGTGGAGAAGCTACGCTGCTTAGCTTTGGTAAGAGAACGATTATCTATGCTATAGATATAGAAGAGACGCATACGCTGAATCTTAGCAAGGTGCAGTATCTACTAAACTGTGGTATTAATATCTTTGGAGCTAGAAAGCTCTTAGGTAGGGGTAACATTTAAATTAAAGATAGAAACCTCGTGGTTAATAAGGAAGGCCTTAGCATATTCCAATTTAATAAAGATATAATAATTATTAAAGCACCCCGTATATACGCATTTTCTATAGTTATATAAAAGAAGCCATTAGAGATATTAATTTGACTCTAGCATTGTTGCTTTAGCTATCTTGGCCTTAAGAATATATAGAAGACCTCTAGATTGATTAAAGGTATAACTCTTAAGAAGGAAGAGCTGAGCGCTATATAACAGGAGGACAAAGACTTAAGGCTCTATAACCCATATAAGAAGGGAAAAGCTATAAGGTATATATAAAGACACACTAAAACGCGAAATCTATAGGTGTTTAACAAAGTATATATTAACATAGTAATGATTACCCCTTAAGGTATTGGGAAGAAGAAGTATGCCATAGTATTTACTAAGAAGGCAACTTTAGTTAGTGGGCTTACTTTTATAAGTTAAAGCATAGTATATATAATACCTTAGTTAAATACTAAAAGATAGTAAAGACTTAATTTAGAAGAGTTATTAAAAAGTGGTATATGGACAGGGGTAAAGAATACAGCCTAAAGAAGCTAGCTAAGCTTGCAGATAATCCAGGGCAGGTAGTAAAGCTTACTATACTATATAACCTAGAGCAAGATAGCACTTTTAAATAATTAATTAATATTCTCTGCGAGCGTATACGAATCGTAATAATTAATATAGACATTTCACAGTTCCTTTAGCCACTAATATTTAAGTTAATAGTACTAATTACCAATTAAATAGCTACCTCTTTGTTAAAGGGCAAGACCCCATATAAAGCTTTTATAGATAAGTTTTACCTAAATTAAGATAACGGACCATCTATAGCTTATTTATGGGTACTTGGCTGCAAGACATATGTTTAAATACCAAAGGAGCGCCAAATTATTAGCTAGAAGGTTGCCGTATAGGCTAAAGTAGGAATCCTTATAGGCTACAAAGGAAGCTATATCTTTAAGGTATATGTACCTTTAAGAAAAGGACCCATTAAAAATAGAATTGTACAATCCTTAAATATTAGATTTAATGAAGGAGGCTTAATTACTAAGCCCCTATTAGAAGACGACACTAATATTCTAGTACCTACTGGAAATAGGGGTAAGAGTACTAAGAACTAGGATTGATAAGACAGTGACCTAATTTATTAGAGACAGTGTGTCCAATAGTCAGTAGACAGCGAGCTTTGAGGCCTTATCGCTGACGACTGCAGCCAAGTGGATTGCTCGCTGTCCGCTGTGTCAAAATCAGGTACGCTGACTGTCACGCTATCAGCTCGCTGTCCGAATTAGACAATTTGTATAATGTTCGTGGTGTTTCATTGCGGATTTTTGGCAGCACCTCTCTATGTACAAATATTAACGTTGCCCAATTAAAAATTGACCTTAATTCATCTAATAGTGTCGAAATATATCCAAAATTATCCTCCGCAAATATTGAAGTTGGTAGTAACATCAGTGGTAAGGAAGGAAAGCGGTGGTAAGGGCTCCGGAGGCTCTATTTTTATATTAGATTTGATTAAATATAAAGCTCTATTAAATGTATCTTACCAAGCTGGCTTATAGCTAGTAAGATTAATATTTAAGCTTATTAGCTAGGGTGTAGTTAAAGCTCCATCGGGGTTAATATAGTCGATTAAACTGCTTAATAAAAGGCCCTTAATTAATTACTACTTCTAACATTAATCTGCTTCAATTATGTCGGCCAATAGTTGATTACGCTTATTAGTGACGATCTTTTTGGCTTAACTAAAGGCTCGTTTATATACAGAGCTTATTACTGGTATTAAGAACATATTAAGAGCGATCTTAGTAAGTGTTGGATAAAGGATTTAACCAAAGGACCGTCCTAAAAAATGTCTGCTCTATACTTCTATATTGGTAATATAGAGGTATTGCTTGATAGTAACCGCTTATTAATAACTTAGTATCCATATTTACCAGTAGGCTTGCCGTATAATGTTAAGTAGAGATTGTCCCAATTAATAGGAAAGATATAGCCGTAGTTCTAATCAGCTGGAGGAGGCTCTTATGATGTAGAATTATCTTAATCGCCTAATTTGGTATCATCGTTGGTTGGAAGAGGGGAAGAAGCAGTTAATCTACGAGGCCTACGCGGTACTGAAGGACGCGTAGATGAAGTTAATAAGAAAGAGGCAGAGGAAGAAGTAGAGGAAGAAGCTCTGCTACCTTGCCGGGGCATAAAATGTAATATACTTTGCATTGTGTATAGGTAATAAAAAGGTCCGTTTTAATATTGGGGAATAGGTTTATACGCGTAGTAGAGATATTGGGAAAAATACTTATTTACTATGGCTAAGCGAGAGATTCCCAAGGGTTAGCCAACCGGATCTTAGCTAAAGATCTAAATTCTGCCAAAAGCTTTAAAATATTACCAAATCTTCCTTTTCTTACCACCAAGGCAGCGAGCTGTTAGCTCGCTGTAGTTTTATCACCAACTGACTGTCGACTGACTGTAACTACCCTATACGCAGACTAACTGCTAGCTAACTGCTTACGTTATCAGCTTCTTGGCAGCTACGCTGCCAGAGCTTTAAATTAATAAGGATCTAGAGCAACTAGATGTTAACTCTAATATTAAACCTAAATTGGAATATAATACTGAATTAATGCTAGAGACTACTTAGGAGAGAGTTAAAACTAAAACGGCACCTAAGTTAAGGGGTTAACCTAAAGGTTTAAAGAATAAGGTCTATATCCTAAACCTAGAGCTTAATAGAGAGACTTAATAAGCTGCTTAATAATCAAAGCTAAAATTAAGCTTTAACTCTAAATTAAATACAGCATTCTATACTGCATATACAACTAGCCTAGTGTTATTAATCTATAATAATCCCAAGATAATTAAGGAGGTAAAAACTAGACCTAATTGGCTAGAATAGAAGAAGGTAATTAAGAAGGAGTATTAAGGGCTAATTCGCAAGGAAACCTAGAAGCTTTTAAGATAATTAAAGCTGCTAAAGGATACTAAGGTACTGCTAGGAAAGCTTATCCTAAAGACTAAGAGGGATAAAGATAGTAACATTATAAAGTAAAAGGCAAGATAGGTTATTAAAGGATTTAGATAGTAATATGGAAAGGACCTCAACTAAACATTTGTAGGAGTATGTAAGAATGTTATATGGAAGCTAGCAGTCGCCTTTACAGCTCTATTTAACTTAGAGATTAAGCAGATAGATATAGTTAGAGCCTTTCTAAACTTAACTACTAATATAGATATCTATATGGAAGTACTACCTAACTAGAAAGTTAATAAGGAGATCTTAAAGGATGCACCTAAATGGGTATGCAAGCTCCTAAAAGCGCTATATAGTCTAAAATAGGCACCTTAACTATAGCAAAAGGAATTAACCTCTACACTTTAGTAATTAGGGTTTAAAGCGTGCACCAGCGACTAATATATATATATTAATAAGTCGATAGGAATTCTAATTGTTATATATATTAATAATATGTTAATTATTAGTAAAGATAAGGCTAAGATTAAGACCCTAAAGACGAGTTTAATAAGAAGATTTAAGATAGAGGACTTAGGCCCTGCAGAATACTTTATAGGGGTAAAAATAACTCAAAACAGGAAGAAAGGGATGATTACGCTATACTAGGATGCATATATTATTATTATTCATTGCTTAACGTCCGATTTGGATCTCTGTTAGGCCCACACGGACTACTCCTTATATACATATGGGGAGAAAACTCTATTTGAGAAAACCCCGTGATCCGTCTCCCCGCCTTTTGGGGCTCGCTTATAAGTCGCCTACAAGTCACCAGTGATGCTCTACTACCTTACTTTTTGACCTTTTTGGGAACCACTGCTGCTGTAACAAACCTACGGACGCGCTAGTATTATATACTGTACTCTACTCCTGTAGAGTTATTAGGGGGCGCCTATTACTTACCCCTTTGCCTTCTATTACTATTTCCTTTGCAACCTGGAACTGGTCTAGCATATTTTAGCTAATAAGCCACTGGGTAGCCGCCTTGAGGCCTTTCTATATTGAGAGTAGTGTATTATAGTTTTCTATGCCAGCTGCTGAGAGTATTGCTTCTTGGCCGGTGTGTAAGGGGCATAATAGTATTACGTGTTTTAGTGTCTGTTTTAGCCAGCTATATTTACACCTTAGGCTACCTACTAGGACACCTACCTAGTGAAGCCGATCTTTTAGTCCTATTATTCCTGTCCTTAAGAGTGTTGCTATTATATTTTCTGCCTTTGTTAGGCCCTCTTGGAGCCCTTAGGTATTTACTCCCCATAGTATTACCTATACTATAGCTTAGGTTCCCCTTGCCTAAGTCTGCCTTTGTACTTTTAACTCCTATTTGTCTTTCTAGCGTCGGTCCAACTAGTATTGTGTTGCGGTAGATGGTTTTTTAGTACTCTTTTATGCTCTACTTTGGCTCCTTTCTCTCCCTTGCTGTTGTCTTTACTGGCCTCTTACGCGTCTCCCTTTCTCCTCTATATAGGCCTGGGCCCTAGCGCCGCACTATTCTTCTTCTGCTTTCTCTACCTGTTTTCCTAATATATCTTCCCTACTTTGGGGTTGTTGGTTTCTTCTCCTATAGGGCACCCTAGGGTCCCTCTATAGTTTGTTTAGGCATGTCTTGATATACTTTATAACGTTAGAGTTGTGTTCCTTTTGCACCCTTTATATTGCATCGGCTTCAATATATAGTTATAGGGGGGGAATATTGGCTTCCTTCTTAAGTAGTGCTGTGGCCGTTTGCTTATACCCACCTGTTATACTCCTAAGGCAGGCTGTTTGGACCTTTTGGAGTGGTTTAAGGAGTAATTTAGGGGGGCCTTTTTTGGTTTCTCTAGTGGCCCAAATGCTAGATCTATACGTTATGGTTAGCCGGACAACTGCTATATATAGTAGGCGTGACCTCTGGAAGCATGGACCCTATATAGAATTAACGATCCTGGACATAGCGATATACTGTGCTTGGCCCTTACAGGCCGCTTGCGCCGCATATACGCTCTACTAGAGCTTGCTGTCTACCTATACTCCTAATACCCTTAGGCCTTGAACCGGTTGACCCCCAAAGCCTTGGATATGGATTATATGCTAAAGATCTGTAGATTGGTTACGTTTTCTTATAAAATGGATTAGCTGGTATTTCTCTGGTGAGAATTGGACTCCATGTTGTCTTACCTATTCTATATAGGTGTTGTGGGCTTTCTCTAGTGTCCTGCAGTTCTCTGCGGCTGTTGGCCCATATGTAATTAGGTTTGTGTCATCGACAAAGCCTATCCCCTAGGTCGCCCCTTCCTTAAAGGTGTCAAGCAGGTTGCTTACAAAGAAGAGGCAGGTAGTTATATAGTAGAGTTCGACATGCCTGCTTATCTAGGCCTCTACCCCAGTTTTCTAGTATTTAGTCCCAGTTACCTAGGCCTAAAGGCCTAGGGGGCTTTC
>Ga0307507_10003742_pt1 | contig 28605 bp, 27 predicted proteins | sample 7_EM_MG_FD_207223 | JGI IMG/M metagenome (GOLD analysis project Ga0307507, IMG submission 207223) | Populus trichocarpa ectomycorrhiza microbial communities from riparian zone in the Pacific Northwest, United States - 7_EM | ecosystem: Host-associated > Plants > Roots > Unclassified | place... | reverse complement strand
GGTTGACGGTATACTTGGGCTTTGTTCACGGCCCCCTGGCTAGTAAGCTACAGCACTCCAAGATAGCTGATGGAAAAGTCGGGATTTTATCTATTTTGTTTCCGATTGTATTAAGTTTTCTTAGCCTCCTGCACCGATTCTCAACAAGTTTGGTGGAGATCCCTGTCTGGAGACCAAGTGATAGGAGGTGATTCAATTGGGTTGAAGTATATCATCGTAGAAACGCTCAGGTGTGCTATAGGTAATATCAGAGCTGAAGCTCTCCCTGACTCCAGGGATGAGCGCCCTATATGGTGTCATACCCTAGCTTTGTTTAACATCCTCAGCATCCCTCTAACTCTTAGGTGTCACTCGGTAATTCTGGGAACGTTGCCGATGAGGTCAGTCTATGACTTCTTAGGCAAGGCGGTTTTAATTTTCAGGTTTCTATGAAAGAGAGAAACGGTAGAGGTCACTACGGTATCAGGAGAGACAATTTCCAAGATAGATAGATGGTAATCATTGTAGCCTGTCCTTCAAGAGTTTGGGAACACAGACAGCCTTGTAGGCACCTGTACTTTACATGCCTTTCACCATAGAGAGGGCAGAAGCTAAGCTCTAAGTTCTCACCCGAGGGGAGGTAGATAGCCAGACCTCTCAAACCAGTAATTAACTTGGAGAAGTCTGGGGTTTTGGGAACCTGGTGGCCCCAGTGTTTATCAAGTACGATGGAGGGTTAGTAGGGCGGTAAATGTCTAGCGTTTAGTCAGCCAGGACATGGGAACGATACCCAACGCAGGAAGCGCTATTCAAAGCCGACCGAGGGGAACGAAACATCCGACGCATAATAGATTATGTTTCCAATTGCATATTATGATGCAGGAGAACGCCCCCCAACCGAAGTCTACCCTACTAGTGCAGCAACCCGTTGACAATTCCTGTAAAATTGCCCCAAGTCCTTCTCCCGCAAGCCCAGAAAAATAAAAATATAAAAAAATTCACAAAAAATTCACAATTGAATGACGAAAGAACCTACTAGAGGAATTTTAAAGCCCTGTCTAAGTTCTAGACATTAACATTACTAACTCACTGCTGGTTGAAACCGCCAAGCTGCCGCTGGGATATCCCCAAGTAGGCACCTCTAACTTCCCAACATAGCCCATGAGCCTAGTTGCTCCCGCGGTTTATATCTGTCTCACGAAATGTACCAGCGAAGCTTGTTTAGGATGCTACTGTCTCTAGGCTCCAGCTGGTCTCGAAGATTGCCTGAAGACATTGAGGGGGGAGAAAAAAATAAGAAAACCCAGCTTGGAGGTGCTTCACAAGCTCAGAATCAGGTAGTGAGTCAATTGGCTTAGCCATGCCTTGGCCGTCCCAGTTTTGAGTATGCTTAAATTAGGTGCAGTAAAATCCTGGAAGAGTGTCTTAGTGGCGTCGCATGAACTCGTCTTGGTAGAATCATCGCCTCACGCCTTATCGATATCTAGTGGTATGATAATACTGGTACCCCGAATGGCGGGCGCGACTGTGGGCTACCGGTATTCGAGAACAGGCACTTGGTCAAAAGCCTACCGTGATATTCCATGCCACAACCCTCCCCCTGTTGGCAGGCCCTTCCTCTCCTATATTTACGGATAATTTTTCCCTTCTCCCCAGCCAATGCCGCGCAAGTACTGCCACTCAAAAAAAAACCCCCCGGAAAAATAGATGAACAGGCTCCACCACCAAGGATCTGCACAAGCCCCCCGACACGCCTGCACCTTCAGTCCATCTAAATGACCAACAGGCGAAAAAGATATCTTTACCGGAGCTAAATTATTTGCCAGCCAGAATAAACTCTCCAGCGAGGGCAAAACAAAAAACCAGCTAGGGCCAAGCAAATGGGAAAAATAACTAATAATATGGTACCGCTATGACACTCCCACTTATGAAAATAAAAGAATACCTTAATCCGAACTTTGCATCATATTTTCTTTTTTTCAGAAAGAGAAATATTTCCCCAATAGGGCTGATTCCCCGCGCCTGCAGTCAGGCTAATCTAGTATATCGTAAACGGAAGCTAGTAGAATCAAGTGACCAAACTGGTCCTTGCACTACTGTGGGGCTATGACACGGTGATGGATAGTAATCTACTACACTCGCCCCTAGTTTAGACCCGAAAATCTGTCTACTGTACAGGGTTCGAAAAAAACCAAATATCGCCCATACCGTAGTTCTATTGTATCAAACGTTTAGCTACTCCTAGTACAAGCACAAACCCTCTCACAGGCGCCTGAAGTAACATCACGCCTAAGGGAGACGGGATATGGTGCTACTCTCAATAGGTAGCATAGGGTATTTTAGTACATGTTTTTAGGGGTATTGCGGCTACGGATAAGCTCGGAGAAGCTTATCAGGTGAGTAGCCAATCCGCTTGGAATAATTGAACCCTCATGGTACCGTCGTCGAGAGAGTGCCTAAGGCCTTTACCGCTGGTATCCGCTACACGACGTTTGTGGCGCATCACGAAATTGCGGATTCTGGTGTGACTTTACTCAGGATGGATATAGTAACATGCGGCTAACAACCTTACCAGCTCAGCCGGCAGTCAGACTAAAGGCTACTGTAAGCCAACCAACCACAAGGATTCGCGGGTAAAATAACGGGCACTATGCATAACTAAAATTTAATATCAATGGCAGCAGTACTACAGTACACTTGAGAAACATAGCCTTGAGAGGATCTCTATTTTTTCTTGTCTTGGTCAACTTTGGATGGATATGGTGGATCAGATATCATACTTAACCTCCAATCCAATACATCTATCAAAAAAAAACCCCCCTCTCCAGTCCCTTTTTGGGCAATAGAAGGTTTGTGTTTCTAGACGAGCCGGTTGCGGCGTACCACCAATTTCGACCAAAATAAATATTAACAGCCCCTACTCAGTAATACTTGTTTATGTCCGACCCTTATATCTTAGCCCTCACAGTCTATTATCGATCACTCAGTCCTTAAAGTCGTCGAGTAACCATCATCAAACAAGACATACCAAAACTCCCAATTCACGCAGTATCATACTTATGTCACCTCCTACCTTAGCACACTCCACAGCCACAACAGCTCCAAAAACCAAACACCTAAAACACCAAAGCCTTCAGTTCTTCCATCTAGAATCACGCTCTTCCGAATGCCTTGACCTGTGGCTACGCTAAGTGCTATGATATAATACTTAGAATCCCATTAGGGAACTACCCCCCACTTCGGAAGGCAAGGACAATAGCGCCGTGACCCTAACATAAAAACCCATCACCGCAAAATCCAATCAGCTAATCTTCCGCCCACTGAGAAATGATTAGTTAGTCCAACGTTCACCTAGCATGGCTTGGCAATTGCGCTTAAGCGCAATCTAAATCTTAATAACGCTAAACCTTGCTCATCTCTCTCTCCCTCCCGCTTTCTCTTCCCCACAATTTTCATCTCAGTAGCGCACATAGATATAGTAAAGACTCTTGAAACTTGTTCGCCATCCCACCATAGGGCTATTTTGACAAGTTAGCAGAATTGCGAATACCGGTCAATGAGATTCAATATCTCCGGTGGACTGTTCCGGCTATGTCGTGCTCATGTAGAATGAACTTTGTTCATCTGGCGCCCATGTCGAAGCCGCCAGCCGCAGTTAGCGATACCCCATCTCAAAATGACCATTACTCATTCATTTTAACAAATGAAACAAGGTCTTGAACTTCCTACTACGGGAATGAGTCAATGAACCTTAACCATACAGGGATTCTGATGACTTTTTCCGACTTTTTTTTTTTTGTCAGATTTCTTATTCACGGCCCCTATTATGGCGGCGAATGGGAGGGCAATAGGTTGGAATTGCAGGTTAACAGCCGTTGAGTGGATGAGTGTCAGAAAAATTCCCCCTCGAGTATAGCATGTGTTCTGAAGGGTGTTTTTGAATGTAGTCTGCACTATTACAGGTCAAGTAAGCACAGTCTATATGCGAGACTAATGCGGAGACCCCACGTTCAGTATGTATAATATGTATTCTGTGTATGCACGTACGATATGGTGTCCCCCACCCAACACCTTGATGCTGGCTAGCATTGCTAGAAAGCTAATGAAGGGCTTTAGTTTGTTGTGTGGTGTCGAGGAATTGCTTGACCTGCTGGACACCATTGCTTTCCCGAATGATGTGTGGCGCAGTGGCCAGTATGAGGGCAATACTAACGGTGCGGACTATACCGGTAGATTTAAACATTAGAATAAGCCTTCAGAATTAGGTTATGTGTAATGGGGCTTTGGCCTAGTGTTGGTGATGGGAAGTGGCCGTATTATTCCTCTTCCTTTTTTGCCTAAGTGAACCAACGAAACGACACAAGTCCAGTTTAGCCCTGTCTATAATTGTTTTAGGTTGTGTCTGTTAATTGGGAAGAATTGCCTCGGTTACTGTGATACAGGAAAGTTGGTCTACCGAGCGTGCGGATGTTCCAAGCGCAGTCAGTATGAGTAGAATTCCGATAGACAGACAGGTAGGTCAGAAGAAGGTTGAGTCAGTCTAGTAAGCTAGCTATGGCAACTGGCTAAGTTCATCTGCACTCGCCTCAGGGAAGAAGTAACCGAAGATTAAGGGTATCATTTCCTTTGCGAGCACAGATGCGCGTTGATGATTCATCACACGTTTTTCTAACCCTTGTATTTGGTTACTTCTTGCCTAGGGCGGGTACGGTAGTCCAACCACCTAACCAACTCTTGGTAAAGTGCTAACCTAACTAGTTACCCATAGCATAGATAGCGCACAAATTAGCAACTGTACTAACCCGATTCTTTCCTTCCTATCGTAATGAATTGCAAGTATAATGTAGATAGACAAATAGAAGCTGGCCCGCCCTCTGCCGGGTATCAAAAGACCACCTCCCCACAGCCAGTATGCAGTGTCTCCTTCTAGTTATCTTAGCTGGTGTTATAATATTATTGTGCCGACAATTTTAACCATAAACCACCATCTCCCAGATTCCTGGTCTCCCCCGCCCCAAATACCAGGAACAACCAAGTACACATGAAGTTACGAGCTTCAAAGAAAAAAGAAAAAGAAAAAAGAAAAAGAAAAAAAGGCAACATAACTAAGCCTACTAACCCATCGCTACTTGTCCGGCAGCAGCAGCCCTAGACCCCCCAACAAGTACCATCCAAGGATCGTAATCAAGATCTGTATGACACCCCGCCGTGCATTCATTTTACGCATGCACACTCACAAATTACGCCTAATACTAGCATTAACAGGCCAGATACAAGACAAGTACAGGCCTTGCGCCCACAGCATGAAAGCCCAACCCTATTATACTGCATAGCAAGACAGCCTTTGCGTGAAAGTAGCTCCTAATGCTAATGATACAAGTACTCCAAGCACAACACAGCACAGTGCCTATATATTATGACGGAGCAACGAATTGCATAATTTCTCAAGATACGGGTACAATGCTATCATAGCCTATTTAGTTAGCCATAAGTTACGACCCCCTTAAGTAACTTACAACAAGATGTTGTGCTCGCGGTGGCATCTCAAACCAATTATCCGGCCACCCCTCACTTTATTACCTTTTCTTCTTCCAGCACCTTCCTCTAGCCTTACTTCTACTTCATCCGCCGTGTGTAGTTGTGTCCCCAGTCAAGCACTGCGCTTGCGTTAACGATAACGAAAGTAAGCTTGGGAAAAGCAATTATGATTGAGACTGCGCGGGGTTGGCGGAAGGGGCTAGGCTTGCATTATAGGGCCAGCAGCCATGGAAGAGGGTTCTGAGTGAGGAATACCCGCAGTAAGAGCAAAGAAAGGCGGTAAAACCAACTGGCGCCTGTAGAGCAGGAGGAAGAAGTAGAAAAAAAAGGCTACTTTAGTCTCGTGGACAAGTACAGTACGGTACTGTACTGTACTGTACAAGGTATGATGCTATACCATTTCCTCAGCCATCCTTTAAGGATATCCAGGTTTAGGTTTTAGGTTCATGGACCATGGTGTTTACCGTCTGGCTGGGTTTTACATGCATCACCTTCTGGATTCCCGGGTATGAGATATGGGGGGCCAAGATCTGGCCGTACTCACCAGGGGAGTGGAATCAGTGGCTCTGGCTCATAGGGTTGAAAAACACCGCGCACACAGGCACACAAGAGTGCAACTCGAGACAACAACGTCAAGGAAACTCTTAGCGGCAGCACGCCGACATTAACTGCAGACCAGCCCAGGCGCATCTATGGAAAAAATTGACACCCTTGACCCTAGCCGTGAAGAATTAAAAAAGAAAAGAAAAAGGCAGTGTAATATTGTAAATGTACGGTAATACCGGTATTACCGGCTTACACTCACCCCCCGCTATCCCGGATCTCAATAATCCGGATACTTCGCTACTCCGTATGAATTTCTATGAATTCCAAATTCTCCTGCACTAAAACCTGACCTGTTGTCTCGGATACCCCGTTGTCGCGTACGAAATTCGTGAAATCTAGCCGTCCGGGATGGCGGGGGGTGGAGTGTATACAAGTACAAGTACAAACATCCCGTAAAAACCGGAGCAACCGAGAATCTCGCTAGGACGTTGGAGTTGCCCCTCCTGGCAGGATTTGTTTTATTTACTTGCTCCAACTAGGGATCCTTTGGTCGTGTTTTCTCCCCTTAATCCAAAGGGGGGGGATTCTGGACTTCCTAGCATCATTCTCATATATTCCGGTTTTTACGGGACATTAGAGGCCTGGCTAAGAAGAAACGCCAAGCCCTGACGCGGGCAGTGTAACGAACGGCGAATCCCCTCCCTCAGTCATTCACTCACTGTCCCCATCAGTTACTAGCACTCCTGCCAACCGATCACAGTTAAACCCTTGTTTGAACAGGACCAAAAAAGAAAAAAATAATAGAAAACAACAATGATTAGAATATAGAAAAAATCACGCAAGGCAAACGCGAGGCTTGGCGAGACAGAAAGAAGGATGTGGTGGTGGTGGTGGGTGGTGGTGGTTGGAAATACACGCGGGGGACCCACGCAGACAGTCAGTTAATACCGTAGTCTATCGTTTTTCCGTGAAAACCAGTCAATTAGGCCCTGTTTGGTTGCGCTGGTCCCATTCCGTTGGGCGACCATTTCCGCTGTGAAAATGGCCTTTTCTCCATTTTGAAATGGTCATTTGTATGGAGCAAACCGAATGGGACCAGCGCAACCAAACAGGGCCTTATTAGTAAGTAAAGCAAGTGCCAGTAAGCAGGGTCCGAGGTAAGTGAGTAAGCAAAGCTAAGCGTGATCTACGATAGGCAGAACGCCAATCGTCTCACAAATTCTTATAGTAGCGCTTAGTTTACTCAACTTTCCCCTCTTTCCGAGATTTAATGAGGCCGGAGATCACAATCGGATTGGTCGATTGATCGTCCTATTCATCTATGATACAATATGATACCTACAAGCGACCCAAACGAATTTTCCTCTCCGGCACCCGGATTCCCTAAAGAACACTTATGATGAAGGAATAAATGGATTGCCCTCAAGAGCGCCCGATAGAACGAAGGGAGCTAGCCCCCCCCCATCTTGTTCACGGAAAGGAAGGAAGAAGGGAACAGTTTACCTTTTCCAGATTATCCCTACCTACAGTACTTGTACTTACCCAGATGGCGCATTGTATTGTAAGTACAGTGCAGAACACTTGTGATCTCCGCCCTTGGCCAATCAATCCTTTCTCACCTTACCAATACTCACTTACCAGATTACTTTGTTTCTAGAAGGAAAAGAAAACCAAGACCCTATCAGACGTACAGAAAGCAAGTTAGCGTGATAACACGGTGAATAGCGGGTCATGGTGCGTGCTTTACTAGTAGCTCAGCCCTACCTTGCCCTACGAGTACAGTACAGCAAGATAAGACATGACTACGATACATTGAGTATTTGTATTATGCAGGGGATTGTCGCTTAAACAACGTTATGGTGTCGTAGTCAACTTTACCAGTACCGGTTATCAACCTGCGCGAGCTCTTATTCGTCCCCAGGCATACAGTAAGTTCTGTACTATACCAGAGCAGACTCCTGCTGGGTCTATGATGCTCAGAGGTGGCTTCTCCTATCATCAAGACCTGTACTCGGACTGTGTTCACTCCACGCTCCTCTACCGCTCGTATCATTCACTAATACCACCCTCCCCTCTTATCTATAAACTTCCGCACGTGACATTTAACACTCTACGAGCAACTACTCGTGTACTCGGGAACAGTGCTCGTACTAGTACACCACAAGCGGGTAGGCAGGAAGGGCACTTTTTCTTTACCATACAGCCCTATGGTACAAAGTACATTATGCGTTACTTGGTATACTCTAGCTAACTCCCTTAGCAAGTACTGCGAGCAAGCAAAGGTGATGCTCTACCGTAGATTACGGTATCATACAGCCTTCACCGCAGCCACAACGGAAACTGGGCAGGTCACGAACAAGTAACCTTTTGTCACCCTAACCGGTACTTTGACGATTTCCCATTTCGCCCAACAAGCACTCCAGTTCGTCCCCCCCTCCCAGTCTCGTCGTGGCCATCCAGAACAGGCTACAGTAAACGCGCCGATTAACTTACCGGTACCTTGTATCCGTCCAGCATGACCCTTAGGAAATCCTGCAGAGTGAGAAAGGGAGTGAAGTGAAGGGGCAAAAGAAAAAGAAAACAGGCGCGCCCACTGCGAACAGTTTATTTATTTATTTTCTTTTGAATTTCTTGGCTGTTTAGAGCGGTCGCACAAGTTTTTAGTGTGGTGCGAGAAGGATGGCTAATTGCCGGTCTGTTCAGTTGATTGGATATTGGTCATCCCATAGACGCTTGCTTTTCCTTTGCTTGCTTTTGTCTATACCATGAGTGGGGGCCGGCTATCATCGATGGAGGTATCATATGGAGTGCCGGAGACCGCAAAGATTATCCTTCTTTTCCGTTTTTCTGCCCCTCTTGTCTGGCGAAATTTGGTCCTTCAAAAGTGGAGTGGAATATCTAATACAAGTAGAAGTGTTGTGTTATGTTGTACATTATTTGTAAGCTACCTAGAGGCTAACTAGCCTGAGCGGTACGGTACCGGTAGTACGGTAAGGAAAACAAATGTTAGACCAGCTGACTTACTAACCAGGACAGAAGAAATTGGCTACAGTACTAGTGTACAGAAAATGAATGAAGAAGCAAAATCAGACACCCCCCGGAATCCCCCCGCCCACCCGCCCAACCCACCCACGCGCATACACCCCCTCAAGATCCCCTGTTTCTATGTACAATTCAATAAGGATAGGTGATACAATGAGGGAGGAAAACGGCAAGTGAGAAGCAGCAAAAAAAAAAAGCAGATAACGCATAAAACACCATTGTAGACGACATGCAGCAAAAGGGAAAAGGAAAAAGAAAGTGAAAAGAAAAGAAAAAGAAAAAGAAAAACACCACCATCTACTACCGTACAGCACAGTATAACGGCATCCCCATCGTTTCCACTCCTCCTCCGCTCTCCATCAATAAATCCCCGACAGGGAGAGGACAAAAAAGGGTGGAAAAGAAAAAAACATTACGCTAATTTATTCTATACTACGTGAAGTTGGCCATGATCTGATACAGGAGAAAACCCTTGCGGCCATGAAGCGAAGTAATCAGAAGGATCTGACAAGGCAGTTGCGGCGGAGGACGAGAGGAGGCCAGCGTTGAAGGGAGGAAGTGAGGAGGGCTGATGATGGGTGTGCATGTCGAAAGCGAAATTGACATCACCCATAGCTAGAGACAAGGCCTGGGATGGGCCCTGGGTTGCAGCGGCGGCGGAAACCACAGGAGAGTATATGCTTGCGGAAGCGACTGCAGAGGAAGTTGTCGTGGGTGTTACTGTGGCAGAAGATGGTTGGGAAGCCATGGTGTAGTATGAGGATAGGGATATTGGCGATAGCGGATCGAATGGTGACAGGGGCATCTGTACCACTCCCCACATTCCCCCTTCACCCCCGTTTCCACTATTTAGTTTCACATCTGTATTCACCTCGTTCGGAGGCATTGTCCCTCCTTTCATGCTGTTGGGAGAATTCGTCAATACACCTGCCCTCAGAACCGGACTTGGGGGAATAATCTCCCGCCAAGTGGTCCTCCCCGGTTGGCCTGCCTCCGCTTTGCTGAAGTCCCAGAGAAATAAAGCTGCCCGTTCTCTGTGCCCTGCAGCTGATAGGGCTGAAGTGGTGATATTTGAAGCAGAACAGAATAATTCCTGCACGACGGTAATACCTTTAATCGCGGCCCTGCACTCTTTAGCACGTCTGCGGCGCAGCTTCTCGTTTTGGTCCGCAGCGGCGGCCCGATCTGATTGGTGTTGGCGGCGGTGGGGGGATGCAGCTGCGGACAGCGAAGAGGAGGACGAAAGTCCGGTGTAGAATGCAGCCCAGAAATCCGAGGCGAATGGGAGGGTAAGCTTTCTGCTACCGTCCACCTCGGTAGCATCGACTGTGTGTGACAGCTCCCAGACCTTCTTGCCAGGTGCGTATATGCGGGTAATACACTCCCATTCCTGAGACGGCTGATGATGGTGGTATGGAGGGTGGTGAGGGTCGCAGGCTGAGCCGTTGATGCTATTGCTGCTGTTGCTAATATTGCCGCCGGATGATGATACCTCAAACTCTGTGCAGAGGATGGACGATTGTGTGGGGAGTTCAGACATGACTGAGACGCTGGCTTGGAAGTGTAACACTGGGCAAGTCTCGGACGACTCGGTGTTGAGCACATCCGCAGCGTGCGGAAAGCGCGCCCTCCACTCGGGGATTGACGCAATAGGCGCTGCTGGTAGAGCTGCGTTGTCCTCGGTGAGTCGAGTGTAGGAGTGGAAGCATCCGTCCACTCCCCCAACCTGGGATGGTGATCCCACCCACATTGCAAAGTTGATCGGTCTGATTCTGGGCGCGTCCGAAAATTGCGTGAAGAAGTCTGGTGGACTATCGAACAGGCTTATGTCTGTGGCATTGCTGTGGGAGCTTGGGGCGCGACTAGGGGGGATGGAAATAGTGTGGACACTAGGGCTTAGCTCCCTCATATCTGCCGGATTGTTCGAGTCCCAAGCTCCGGAGTCCGCATCCCATCCGGGAGATTGACTCTCTGTTGTAACATGCTTCATGACTGTCCAATAATACCATGATTGTTAATTCTTGTTCTCTTTTGGCACCCCGGCTCGAGGGTTGGGCTTACAGTCTGGGTTGTGTCGTAGTAGGTTCTTCAAGACTTGAATATGACTCGATACCTGCTTCCTTGTTCTCCGCTTGCCAGTAACTTTGAAGATGTAGTCTGCAATCAACTCATTTCTTCCACATGGCTTTCCCTCCATTGACAACTTTCGTCGACCAATCTTGGGAATCTTTTGAATAGCTAAACATCATAAATCGTATTAGTCGGATGCCCAAAACCAAACAAAACCTTACCCCACTTGAATGAAGTAAATCGGAGAGGTGCCGAACAAACCTTCCATGAAGGCTTCCTCCAACTCTTCGTCCCAGACGGACTCCCCCTCCATACTGGCGTCTCTCCTCTGTCTTGCCCGGTACTGGTGGTAGGGTACTAGATCTCGCTGAACCGCCGAAGCAGAAAGTGTTCGTGATGGATTCATGGGCCCTGTAATCCCCCTAACAGCTCTTGAACGTTTCTTATGCTCCAACTTGTCCAAGTTCCTTTTATAAGGATGCTGAGCAGTCGCTGCAGCGATGTTATCTGAGTGCAACTTATTAAGACTGTTGGGGCTAGAGTGATGCGCATTCAAAGAGGTTTCTTCAAGTGCTCTTCGTCGTCCGTTGCTATTACTACTACGAGAAGATGTGGTCGAGCTCAGTGATGATCTTGACGAAGTGAGTATTGGCGTGAGAAGGTAATCCTCATCCTCTTGTTGGAGTTGTTGCTGTTCCTGGGGGTTGTGATATGAAGTAGTAGCAGCAGTGGAAGCGGTGCTGGGAATATTGGGAGTGGTGGTGGTGGTGGTGGCAATGGCCGAGTAATGAAGTGGTTCCATTGTGGGAACGCAAAAGTGCTTATATGTCAATCTTTCGGTAGCAACTCTCTTTGGATTCAGTCTAGACCCAGTCGCCGTTGGGCTTAGGAAAATCGACTAGGATATGGGAGATGGATGTTGCGTCCCAGCTACCGGAGTGAAGAGCTAATGAGTGCCAGTGTGTCCGGTTGGGTGTGGGAGAAAACTGGTAGTGAAGGAACGAGAAATATGTCGAAAGGTAGGACTGCTGTTACCACAGGCCGGGGCCCCGGAGATAATTGGGCAGGGGGGTGCAGGGGGGTATGATAGGCTCCCTGGAAGGCTGTAAAATAAAATAAAAAGGATTAAGAAAAAATATTAAGGAACGGGGCACGGTATAGAGGGGACACAGCTAAAAAAGAGCGTTAGCAGTGGCGGTGAAAAGAGTGACACCGAGAGAACTGCGGAGGCGGACAAGAAAAGAAACTGAAGCAAAGCCGGCGGTGGGCTATTCGAACGAAAGGCAAGTCCAAGAGAGAATGGAACGATTGGAACTGGTGGAAGGTAAGAAAAGAGAAGGAAAAGAAAAAAGAGGGCAAGCTATTAAGCCCCTCCAATGATATAAGGAGTATCAGAATAGTAAGAGAAAAGCACTTTTACTCTTCTCAACTTTCCCTTCAAAATTCCAAACGAAATCCTGCAGGAACAGGATATCTTGAAGAACGGAGGGGGGGCACTTCCTACGATCCGAGAAATGCAAAAAGGTGAACCGGAGAGAGTCGAGTTATAGAAAGGAGGTTCTCGTGATGTAAAAGGGCTTTTCATTCTTAGAAGGAATCTACCGTATATGTCCCCGTTTCTGAAGGGGAAGAGCCCTCCATGATAAAAGGTGGAATGAAGGGGGCCATTTCCTCCAGGACCCTTTTGCCCCTCTCCCTCCTTTCTCCAAAGAGGGTTCCCGATCCAATATACCTTGGCCCTCATTTAATCAAGAAAGTCGTGAATATTGGTGAAGCCTACCTCATTAGGCACGTAGGGTCGTGTAGTAGAGCCCATCACGGTGGCTGAAAATGGATAGGTGGGGTAGTACTTAGAGGGGAAGACAACTGAAGCAAGGGGTTCTATCAGCAGAAATGGGCGCAAGAGACCCTTTCAAAGAGCGCGCGACGCGACTTCTTAGTCCAAAAGAGGACGCGAAGGAATGCCCAATTATTCCCAAAGTATCCCAATTCATCTAGGAACGGCGAGGGATGGCCAGAGTGAGGGGCGCTGGGGAATAACTTGAAATAGTCCCTCTGATATCATTCCGGACAAGAACGCATACAACGCTCACGAAAAGGGAGACAAGAAACAAAGATGGACATGAACAACCTCTACTTTTGTCCGGAGGGGGGTATATATCGAGTAGGTGGTTGCCCTTTCTTTCTTTCTTTCACATGTACAGTATCTGCACACTCAGCATCTTGTACGGGTAGGTAGGTGTATGTTTGACTGTCGGAGCGCTGAACCGAACTGTGCGTGTGCGCATTCATCTCATGTGGCCAAAACGGCGCTGCGTTATCGCGATAGTAGTGAAACGCGATAGAGAGGGGGGGAGGAGAGCACCCCTCCCCCAACCACCGTTGAAGCTATCATACTGTTCCAAACCTTTAAACCCTTAAACCCTACTAGGACTTGGTTCTAGATTAAACGACCACAATCACAAACTCCCAGTTTACAAGCCAAAAGGCAAAAAATGAAGTAATAAAGTGTCCAATCTAAACCGCCTGCAAGGCCTGGGGCCTCTAGTACGGCACCCGCCACAACCACAACCACAGTAGCGCAATCACCCGAATTCCGCTCATAGCTAACCCATCATACCGCAGGGGCCGAGCTCCCCTCTTCGCAACTGGCGAGATAAAGAGAAAAAAGAAAAGAAAGGGAACCTATCCACGGGACTAATGCAACCCATCAAGCACTAACTGTCATAGTAAATCCAAGCGAGCGGGAAAGCCAAAAAGTAAAAAAAAGCCAAAACCTCCCGTATTCTTGAGTGAGCAATCGATCGAGAGAAAAAAAACCTACCGTAGATCCTCTTGGTATATACCGCACAGTGCGAGTCGTGAGCCAGACTGAACAGACAGCACTGTTTTTCTTCTTTCCTCTACCCAACTCACACCAATTCTGAACGAACGAACAGGAAGATTGCAACGAAGAAGGGATCAGGAAGAACCTTCATTCAATCCAAGAAGTATCCCAAGATCGTTCTCACTTCGGACCATGAACTGAATACAGAACAGAACAGAAACCTCCCCACCCTCTCCGCTCTTCCTTCCCCTCCTCGACAAATTCGATAACGATAACACCCCTTCAATCCAATTCCTCCCACCCAGAAACATTCCCCCATTCCGAATAACAGGAAAGGGAAGAAAGGAAGGGGAAAAAAATGTCGAACGAAAAGATTGGAATTGGTGAAGGTGAGCCCGTAGTTGTTTTCTAATTGACCAATTGATTTTCATTGAGGTCGTCGTTACCATCTGACTAACCCGGCGTAACAAATCATTACCTCCGCTTGGGGAACCAATCAGTAATCTTCACTTCGCTCAAACCAATAATTAAGATGGCCACTGTGTGTCTTGGGGGTGTGGTTTTCGCTAGGAAAGGTATGAAAAAAAAATTTTGAATGAAAAAGAACGAGAGAGGGTTTCTATCATGTTCGTAAAAGGAAGAATGAAAAAGTTTCGTTCGTTCATTTTAGAAACCTATCATCTTACCCTTCACAAGCTATAACTCGCTCCTCTGCTCGATAATAACGATATTAACGAACTTACCCAGGCCACCTAAACCCCGAAGTCTGCAAAGCCATCTCCTCACTAATAATGAACTTCCTGCTGCCACTACTGATATTCTCGACCGTGGTCCCCGCATTCGACCCTAGCAACATGAAATCCGTCCTCGCTGTAGCTATCACCGGGAGTTTTTACCTAGGTATACTTCTCTCTTTTTCCTCCTCCCTCCCATTAGGCATGAGTTGCTGTACAATATTATGGATGGATGGATTATAGAGAAATATATTCATATATTAATATGATATTATCACAGTCTTGGGTTTATCCTTCGGGTTGATTGTTCGCTGGCTCACACCTACTCCTAAGACTTGGAGAGGGGGGCTTTTAGCTGCTGGTATGATAAGACCTTTTATTTCACCTTCGCCCTGAGAATGCGAACAAAACGCATGCTTCCGTTTTACTCTGCCCTGTTTTGTAGTATGGTTGGCCCTTGCTCATTGTAATGTGTGTATGTGCGGGAGGGGGCAAATAGGGACTTTCTGTAACCTGGGCGATCTGGTGAGTGATAAAACGTGAATCATATTCACATTCATATGTCATCGAGATCCCCCTCCAACGCCCCCTTCAATAAATAAATAAAACTAATTATTTATTGATTTTTTTCCCTCTTAATTTCAATTAGGTCATAGCATATATATCTACATTGGCGAAATCAGCTCCTTTCGACCCGAGCAGAGATGTAATTCGCCCCTCCTGCCCCTACGAACGCACTTCTTGCGATCAGCAAAAAGTTCATTCTTGATACTGATTCCTCAGGTTGAGAAAGGGACTGCCTATGCATCCACATTCTTGGTTGTTCAGTTGATAGCAATGTAGGGGCTCTCACACCTCCATCCACACCTTTCTCTCTCTCTTCCCCCATATCAAACGACCTCCTAGTTTCCCTTCCACCCCCACCAGTTGGTAAATCCTAACGAAGAGGACTGTGAGCTGATCCCATCGTCTGGGGTGATGGATTTCCCAGATTCAATCTCGGTGGCCTGCAACTCATCAAACGAGACTTCGACCGCCCGCCCGAAGTCTTACTAGATGTCGAAAAGTCAGCAAAGACATCACCGAATTCCACAACTTTAGTTCTAGCAAACAGCGCGCAGAAGACAGCGAACTTGGTCTCGCGACTTACTTCAGCAAGGCGGGGGAGAACAGGTGTGCCCGGTAGTAGAGTATCATGTGAGCTCAATCAGAAGACGATCTCTTCCTCCGAGGGGATCTCCCCCCCCGAAACACCCACCACACCAGTTATGCCACCAGCAATAGCAGCAACAGTAGAAGGATTAGGAAGGCCACCATTACTATCATCAACAAGACACCTAGACATCCAAACTACCACTACCGCCGCCGCCACCACAAATCCAGAAACTCCCAATTCCCAAGTACCTACAACCTCAGATTCCTCTTCAGCTTCCCCACTCACATCAACCCCCATACCCCTCCGGATCTGGACAGCCCTGAAGCCGTTCCTGACCCTACCGTCACTATCACTCGTGTTCTCCCTCATAATAGCAAACGTGCAGTATCTGAAGGCACTCTTCGTGCACCTGCCGACGGTGCCAAAGTCCAAGATCCCAAATGCCCCAGATAACAAGCCCCCACTTGACTTCATCATGGAAATCGCGACGTTTTCCGGGCCATGTGTGCCCCTGCTGGGAATGCTGCTGCTTGGCGCAGCATTGAGTCGGCTTTCGATGGATAATCTACCAAAGGGGTTTTGGAAGACCGCCCTGCTTATGGCGTTGTTGAAGTTGGTGCTCGGTAGGTTTTTACTTTTTGTCTTCCGCATGCCTTCCTTCGGCATAACCTTCCTCTCGTTCCCAGCCCTCCTCCCGCTGCAATGTTGGCGAAGGCTTTTTTTCTTGCATTTTCCGAGCTGCGAGGCTCACCGGGCTCGGTGATTGGTTTTCTTGGTTGTGGATCGTGGGTGGTGGGGAGGAGTAGGATTGTTTTGCTCGATTGAAGAATTGTTCTCGGCCAATGGAAGGTTGGCTGATGCGGGGAGGTGACAAGGTCCTATTATCGGCATCGCTTGGACAACGCAATTGAAGAAGAGAACCAACTGGATTGACCCGAATGATAAGATTTTGGAATTCGTCATGATCATATCCAGCGGTGGTGAGTTGCCAATTTCTTAATTATTATGCTTTCCCTAATAATCATTGCCATCTTATTCCCTTTGTGCCTTCCGGTGTGATGGGTTTGTTAGTTCCTTTTTTCTTTTTCCTTTTTTCTTGCGGGAGGAAAGACAAGTCGGACGCCCCCTTTTCTCTGCAATGAAATTGATAGGTGCCTTGTAAAAGAAGCCGGAAGCTGAACTGTCATTACAGCTCCGACTGCTACCTCCCAGGTTTATCTGACGAATATATTCGCGCCGCTTGGTGAAGAATGCTTGGAAATGTCGGCATTATCGGCGTAAGGAATTCCCTTCTGCTTTCCGCTCTGTTTCAGCATTGAGATCCTGCCACAACAGCACTTCACGATGATCGAGAAAGGCTGACAATCGCTCAAATGACAACTCGACAATTACCGGGTTTCAGTATCTTGTTGACACAATATGCGTTGTGTAAGTTTATTCTCATTTCAACCGAACTTCTCACACTTCTCTCTCCATTTTCTTCCTCGGCTTCGGGTCTTCTTCTCCACAACAGGGCTTCTGATTTTGGAGAAGAAGTGGGTATCTTCTCGAGCACCCCACCGCTCCATACCTCATACGCTATCAATCCTTTCCCCCTTGTCTTTTCTTATCACAGTTTTCTTTTGCGGGGAGAAATCGAACCTTCTACTCGTCTCAGGCAAGGACTACCCGAACGTATCCGCGTGCAAACAAAATTATACCTTCAATCTTTGGGTACCTCTTGCCTGGGACGAGTATCCCCTACTTTTTTCCCCTTTCCCCTTTCTCCTAGACGCAGGAAGCTTTCCGACTGCATAAGTTAGCAACAGATGTCTGCAAACCCCATTTGAAATGGAACTGACCACTATAGGTATGATAACACTAACGATCACGTGTTGCTATACGTTAATGAACATCCTATAATATCTTTTTTATTCTTCGCCCGTTCCCTTAGCCCGACCATCGCGACCGCAAAAATTCAAAGAGGAAAAGACAAACGGAAAACAAGGAGAGATATCGGTATAGCGGAAGCAATATATAACGAGGATCCTGAAAAGGAAAGCAGAGTAATAATGATATATTCAAAGGCGGGGCGAAGAAAGGCAACTTGATGGAAGAAAGGGAAGATAGAGTTTACTGCTTTACATACAAGAGATAAACGAGGTTTTTGATTTATATTGAGTGATCGATCTGAGGGGTTAAGGTTTCGGATAAATGAAAGGTACAGTACAAGGGATAAACCTGAGTGTTTGGCAGGAACCGTTGAGGGTTAGGGGATCTCTTATACGGATTTGCCAACCGTAACCCCGTCGAGTACTAGTACTTGTACTTACGTTATCGCCCATGATAAGGTACCGGTACCGTTAGTGCAATAAAGTCTCAAAAGATGCTTTAACAAAAGTACAATTCCTTCCGCCAAATCCGATCAGGGAGGGTTAGGAGTCTTGTAATGGGTTGAATAGATAAGAAATTATGAGACGAAGGAGAGGAGGAGGAAAAGAAGGGAAAAAAAGAGGAAGGGGTGGGACAGAAACAAGAGAGAGACGAGATAGATGAAAAGAATCCACGTCATCAATTGTAGGTCCCTTTTCGCCTGCTTGCTTGCCTAGTATCAACTCTTTTCCCCTTCTTCGCTTTTCCCTCCCTTTGCCGAGTTACCTGTGGGGGGATGTTGAGGGAAAGGATGTGTGAACTAGGCAGTTGTGATGCCCGTACCTACGTAAAAGGGGAGCAAACGGAATCCCCGTTCCTGATCTTCTCATTTACCTCTCTCCCAAGCCCTCTTTTTGTCTCATTTCTGGCCCATATTTTCCTATACTCTCTTTCCTGAGGTGTTTATTCTCATACTGTCATTGCTTCCCCTGCCGGTTTCCCAATTTTCCCTCAATCTTTCGTTTTGTGGGATTCGATTTTCCCCGGGCAGGCTAAACGAGATAGGATAGCCCCTTTTGTTCGGAGAAGAGGAAGCTTCTGGTCAAGCCGGATCATCCCAAGCCCCGTAGGGCCGTAGGGTGATTGTAGTGTTTGAGCGAGTTGAGCTTGTTCTAAATAACCATTTTTATTCTATTCTTTCGTATTTTATTTCCGGTGGGGAGAAGAGAAAATCGAAAGGTTTGCAGTGCCCTACGGAACAACGTTACAGTAGCGGCTTGTCGTCCTTTTCTTCCGTTCTCGGGTGAAACAAGAAAAGGAAAGAAGAGTGGGTTTGCGCGAGGAACGTTAGATCCAGAGCCTCCCCATTAGCACACTCACACAACTCGCTCACTTCAACCTTGTCTGCTCGCTCGCTCGCTGTCATTTAACACGAACTCTCAACCTCAACACCTCAACACCTTTTCTCCTTTTCGTCTTTTCGATCTTCAATTACGCCCACCTTACAGAGTGCTTTGGTTCGCCTGGCAACAATTTCTTAAACTCTCAAACAAAAGATGGCGAGTTTAGACAGCCTTTTCAAGGTTCGCGTTCCTCCGGCGGCTCCCACCGCCTTCCCGATCGATCGCCGCGACCAACTAACAACTGTATAGAAGCCAGCACTCCCTTCCTCCTCTTCTAGTAGTTCTAAGAAGCGAAAATTAGAATCATCTATCGACCCAGGTCCGCTCCCCTTCCTGTCCGACTCTATCCTCCCGACCGCTATCTCCTAACCAGCCTTATAGTCGCCGCCTACAAATCCGCCAAGCTGGAAGCTCCAAGTGACAGCAAAGGGAAATCCCGCGCAGCAACGGTGGAAGAGGATGACATCGATGATACAGCGGGCCCAGCCTTACCCGCTGACTTTTTCGACAATGCCGAAGAGGAGCCGGAGGATGAGGAGGGCGGTAGATTCTTTGGCGGGGGAGTGAATAAGAAAACGGCTGAGATATTGGACTTCATGGACGAGCGGGATCGAGACGACACGACTGCTATTGAAAAAATTGATGTAGCGTGGCTACGACGTACAGCGTTGGGATTCGAGAAGAAGATTAATAAAAATGCCGAGATGCGAGGAAAATACGAAGATGATCCGCACAAGTAAACCTCTCACTTTGCGCCTACACAGTCAACTTGGCACCAATCGCTAATATATGAAATAGATTCATGGCTTCCGAAGCAGATCTTGACGCTGATATAAAGGCGCTCTCGGTCTTGTCGGAACATCCGGAATTGTTTGAGGAATTTCGAAAACTAGGTTGCCTAGCTAGTCTCGTGGGGCTTTTAGCTCATGAAAATACCGACATAGCGATTGACGTCGTCGAGGTCATTAGCGAACTAACCGACGATGAAGTAGAGGCTGAACCAGAGCAGTGGAACGCGATAGTAGATGGCATGATAGAGGCTCAACTTCTAGAAATGCTGACGCAAAATCTTTCGCGCCTCAATGAAGGAAATGAGAGCGATAGGAATGGAGTTTATCATACCCTGAGTAATACACCCAATCTAATTCGGCAGTTGCATTACAACTAGAAACTCTTACTAATTTCTATGCAAAACAGGTGTGTTTGAAAATCTCGCATCACAGCAATCGCTGGCGGAGCAAATGGTTCGCGAAACAAACATAACGCCATATTTACTACAGAGGATCCAAGCCCGTGAATCACCAATTTCTCAGAACAAGCAATACGCAGCGGAGCTGTTAGCAATTCTCCTACAATCATCACCAGCTAACCGCAAAAAACTATCTGAGCTTAACGGAACTGATATATTTCTGCAACTGCTATCGCCATACCGAAAGCGTGATCCAGTAAAGGGCGGTGACGAGGAGGAATTTGTAGAGAACGTATTCGACTGTGTGACCTGTGTGGTCGACGAATTAGAAGGCAAAGAGGCATTCGTTGACTCAGAGGGGGTAGAACTAGTCCTGATTATGCTCCGCGAGGGGAAGATGAGCAAACCTAGAGCGTTAAGGTTACTGGATCACGTCGTCGGAGGGCAATCCGGGGCAAGCGTCTGCCAAAAACTTGTAGATGCAGCAGGGCTCAAGACCATTTTCGGTATGTTCATGAAGAAGGTAAAACCTCCCAAACCAACCAATTCATTCGATCTACCGATGCAAACTAGGTGCTAATCTATCCATTTTCCCTGCGCTACAGCAAGACAGCCAGACAACAGAACACCTACTTGGCATATTTGCTGCGCTATTGATGCACCTACCAGCCGATTCTGCCTCACGCATTAGAACGCTGGCGAAGTTTGTTGAAAAGGACTACGAGAAGATTGCCAAATTGACTAAATTGCGCACCGACTACGCGTTACGAATGGCCAAGGTGGACGCAGAGATCGCCGCCCAACGGAAAGACTTGGGGTCAGTTGTTGAGGAGGAGGAGATGGCTGAGGAGTGGTTCTCTAGGAGATTGGACGCTGGGTTGTTTTGTCTACAGGTTTGTGTGCACTGCTTATCCTTAACTTGATTCAATTGAGCGATATAATACGAATACGATATGAGTGGGAACGTGCGGGGGCTAACATAAATGCCGTGTGTGTGGGAGCACCTGGTAACAATAGATGACGGATCGAATACTTGCCTGGCTATGTGCCGAAGACGATGGTGCCAAGAGGAGGATTGGTGGGCTACTGGGCAAAGCTGGTGGTAGCCTAAAGGATGTCGGGAGGACACTTAAGGGTAAATTTTCCCAGTCACCGCTAAAAGTCACCCACGCCTATATAACATAAAGAACTAACACCAATAATCATCACTAGAACAAATCGATGGCATGACCGAAGCGTCAGATGAGTGGCAACAAGTTATTAAGGATATGCTCTCGACATTAATTGAGTTCCTTTAGTTATTGTTTCTCTTACTCTTATCCTATCCCTCCCGCCCTTTTATCATCCTCTTTTTACCCCATCTATCGCTTCTTATTTCCTCCCACCTCCTTGCTATATCTCTTTTCTCATCCACGCATCATTACCAACCAACTCGCCTCATCCATCCCCCTCCTCTTTTCCTTGCTTGGCAACTCGATATACCCAGGAAGAAGGCGCGCGGACAGCGAGAATAACTTAGGGATGGGAAGGCGTACCTATCATAACTACAACAAAAGCGCGAGCGCAACTTGGGGGAATTAGAAAGAAAAAAAGAAGAGAAATAATATATAGCTTTAATCACCACCACCACAGCTTCCCGCGTGGGGCTGTACCATACTGTACCTATCCTACTTCATAAATCTCGCTCTCATTCGCTATATCATAGCATGGCGTAGTGTACGATGTACCTTTTTCAGGGCCGATACGGTAGACTAGATAGACGATCAACCAGCCTACTATTACACCTACACCACCAAGGCCAAGGAGAAATGAAAGGCGAACTCACTGACATTAAGATCTTGTGCCCTATCATCTAGTGAACCCATAGTCGTTAGCTTTAGTTACTATGGTCACAGGTAATCACACACACACCTATAAGCATCACGGTTCCCCCGAACGATCTCAGCAGAGCACGGGTGTCAGAGCCCACTCTCCCCTTCCGGGTTCCAGTTCAGAACAAGTTCACCACCCAACCACCGTGGCATCGCGGCCTGCTTGCCCAACAACATCTTCACCGTAAATCACTCGCACAAGATTGAGTGTGTTCTGAAGAAAATAAACAAAAACCATAGTTCCATAACCGTGAGAATATCCATACCCTTGAAACCCCTTATCTCCCAAGGTTGCGGATAGCGTACTATTCTATATACTAAGCATTCCCAGCCCCTGGTATCCATTTCAGTCATTCCACTCTTGCCATTCCGCACATGCCATTCCACGAATACCATCCCGTTAATCCCATTCCAATTCCAGGCTATCTGGAAGCACGACGACCATTCCTCACAATCGGACTTCCCTCTCGGCGTGCCAAAGTTGCTTCGTTGATGTTATTTCTAGTTTAATTGGGGTCTGCCGGCACTGCATTGTACCTTGTTGGGGCTACGTTGTTATGTAGGCACTCTCATGACAGCATTGGCAGGGAAGAAGGTATCATAGTAGCCTAATGGCTAGAAGGCCTAAAGGTTCCAAATCTGTCCCAAGGACTGTAGATAATTCTAGAAGATGGGTCCAGACTCTACATCTTGTGTCGTCATAATGGCGCACTCGCTCATCTTCCCTAAATGCTTAAAGAGGGGAGAAAAACGTAAACGAGTGATCATGAGTGACTACACTAAAACGCCAAGGAAGATAAGCAAAGAGAGCTCAACCTATCATATAACCCCGTACCAGATCTCCGGCTCCGACAGGGCCTAATTTATGATACCCATACTCTACATATCTTCCAACCATCCCGCTCGAGACAAAAAGCTAAAAGATTCCATGCGTTGCCCGGTGCATACTCTTGATAAATTTAATTAACTTATCGTCCCTACGGTACTCACGCCTCTTTGCCAAGAAGGCCCGTGAGCTGAATGTTTGGCGAGGACTCTAGCAACATACCGGCTGACGGAGGCCTTCTTGGCAAAGAAGCGTGAGTAGTGCAGTATCATATTGTGCAGCGTATTTTATTTTTTTTGATTTTGGTGGTTTGTGCGAGTATTGTCGCTATCGCTTGATAGACTACCGTGCGGAATTGTTCTTGCACGATACCGTACGGATCCGCCATGGGGATTTTGGGCAAATGAGAGTAGCTAGGAGTTCTGGGTATCTAGTCCGCAATTGGAAATGGTGGGGGAGTTGTTGATCCAAGGATCATCGGGATTTCTCCCCCGAGAGAGAGAATCCAGTGGGAGTCACGTGACTAGGGTCCCCTCCACCACCACAACGCCAGTCTAGATATGGTATTTGGGGCTCTCGCTTTGGTGGGGATAGCGTGTCAAGAGGTCAGTAATACCTTTTTAATTAGAAACTCGGGAATTTATGCTCGGGAAAGGTGCTTTGTCCAAGGTGGTTTTTAATCGGGAAATCTTTTAGACATTTTTCTTGTTCTGTTTTTGGGAATTCCTCGATTATTCTTGTTATGTGCAATCATGTTTTGTCACTCGTCATGGCGTTTTACGATTTTTTGGCAGAAAACACGTAATTGGGGAAGGGTGACTGTAACTGGCAGGGGTTTACAGAGGGGTATATTCATAGCGTGGGTTTTTATTATTCAAGGTTTTTTTAGGTTTTTTGAAGGAAGTGTGTGGTTGTTGGGATGGATAAGTGCTGATGATGGTTATTGAAATTGTATTATAGTGACGAAAACACATAACTATAGTTACATGCACAGAGCAAGGACTACACATGGCTAGCAAGTCCTTAGGGAGGAATTTCTATGCTCTTTCTGCAAAAATCAATAGTCAGCACGGCGCGTTGTTCCTCTTGTTGCTGGTGATAAATTATGTCACGGCTAAATCGTCTGGTCTTAGAGTGAACTGTCGCGGGAAACGCGAAGCTAGAGCCCAGACTCTCTGAAGCTCGCCTAGGTTTCAGCCTTTGACGGATTCCATTTCTCTTAAGGTGCCTGCATGCACTGAAACGCCAAAGCCGGGCTCAGGCGCGCCCTGGATTGCACTCCTTGCGTTAGAGGCTTTTCGTCGACTTTCCGGTTGAGCGCTCGATTTCGACCATTGCCAAGTTTGTGGGACGGAGTTCGAACAGGATTGGAATGATGGACGCTTTTCTGGGGGACATAGCTTTATCTCAGTATCTCAAGTTAATGTTCTGATAGCCTACGGTAATCAATCTCGAGTGGACTTGACGGAATGGTTCTGCCAGGGATCCTTGTCCCAGGATTAATCCAAGGCGCCGGCAGGTCTAGCCGGAGTTGTAGAATACCGAATCGCTGTTCTCGGGAGCTTCGGGGGACAGGGTATGGAAGGGACATGAAGGAAATTTTATGCTTAGATATTCCAAATACACTACCGGTAGGCTACAATTTCGAATATTGGCAGTCACCACCTTAAGCCCCGATGACGGTCACCGTACAAGTACGTGACACAGACAAACAGCAAAGCTCTCTTCTTCCAGAGAAAGTGAAAAAAAATAAAAATACTTGAGCCAATAAGAAACTAAGGTGAACAACCGTTGTACTGTACTTGTACCGGCACTGTCCGATCGCCTCGGGCATGTCATGCATTCTGGGAGAGGAAGATTCAAAGGCGAACGGCGGCTGTTTGCTCATGATCACACCCTCTACTGAGTGCAAACGAAGTTGCTTGTTTGCTCGCAAAAGATGTCGAAGCAAGGCAAGAAGCCGGCGGTCCATCTGAACTGGTCGGGCGGGGCTTCCTTGTGTGTCTCACGCAGCTTTTGTGCTCGAGTACGGTACTGGCATTCAAGGTTTTATTGTTTTCACGTGAGCGAAGAGATCATGAGCGCCTTCTTTCTCTGCCCGAGCGCCGCTCACCCAGACGCCTGGATTCCGCGGCATAGGGGAAGGGCCCCCGTGGAAGAAGAAGGGAGATATAGACGGCTAAACACCATATCTCATCTTGTTTGGCGAGGTGGGGGTTTTTTTCGTGTTCTTTGCGGCTCCTCTCTGGTGGAAGGTGTGCTGGTGCTATCGATTACCGGTGTCTGTCCAACTTTAATCCACGCCATCGACAAGCACAACCCCCTGGCCCAGGCTTTTCGCAATTCTTGGGATCCCCGATGAACTCGCTAACCCCTCCTCCTGCACTTGAACCCGATCTTGAACGACGCCGCGTTTCATCTACAACAAGTGTGACCAAATATCTGTTGAGCCGACGTTAATCAACAGGGTGCTGTGGACCATGCCTACTGTCCCTGTGCCCACTAGCTCCACCGCCACCTCCCCGGTCCCATACAATGTCCAGTTACAAACCCCGCCTCGGAAGGCCTCTGGAACCTCCACCTCCTTAAATGGACCCTTCGTTCCGAAGGAAAGTGGAGGCGCCGGGATGGAAGTAATGGAAGGAATAGGGGGGGGTTATGCCGAAATTTTACCTGCGGAGGATAGACAATTATTTGTTCTCTGTGATCCGGTAAGATTGTCCGTGAAGCTCTCTGGGGCTTCCTTCACGATACTAACGTTAGAAAAAAGGTAGCTTTTCGCTACTTGGAAGAGGAGGCTTGCACTACCGTTGTACATCGTCATCGCACGCTTCTCGGTTACGAGGTTTACTTTGTCGAACAATGGGCTTGCTCCCGTATTCACCCTACCTTTGTCATCTCGACCTATACCGGCGATCCAAGTCATGTTATAGCAATCAGCATTCTCAGTATACCTCGTGATGAGACCCAGTGGTCGCCGCGGCTACGCGTATACTTCAGAGCTGTTACCAAGTTCCATGCCCGACCAAAGGAAACTCCGTACGGGAAGCTCATGGTGACGAACCTATCAACATTTCCGAGCGCGCTAACGGTTGTTCCGGTCCCCGATGGAGATGTGAGGCTCCATAGGGAGGACTTCATTGTCAATGAAGATTTGAAGAGAATGGGATGCTCGGGGAGGTCCGCTTTGAGCTTGAGTATGCCTGCAGATGCTAGCCAGACGAAATTTCATCAGCTTTATAGAACCTCGGACAAAATCCCATTTTACACTTCTGTTATGGAGCTTGTCCGGTCATGCCAGATTGCGTTGACTTTATTTGAAAAGTTGAAGCCGGAGTATGCGGATGGGCTGCTGTGTGACATCACCGAGAGGGGGATATATGATTGGTGGACGGAATTTGGTACAGAGTTTTACAATATCGAGCCAAGTGATGGGACACTTGGACCCACGACGGTTGCTGCATTACTAGGCATGGTACTAGGTGCGAAGAATAGACTTTCATCTTTCGGTGCTCCGGTACCCAAAGATGCTTTTGATTTGCCGCAGCTAAAGAAGGCGATATACCATTTCCAACGGCAGCAGAGGATACCCAGGACTAGGAGGCTAGATAGGGAGACCATGGATAAACTACAGAAAGCTACTATGAAGAATGGGAGTGGGGCATCGTCAGGAGACATCTTTGCGGTCCCGAGGGCCATTAAGAGCACAGTCGTTGATCTAGGTGGAAGGGCTGTTGGTAGCAGTTCTACGAAAGTAGAGGGGACCAGCGTCGAAACAGTAGACATAGAGAAGTTTTCTTCGCACTTGAGTGGCGAGCGATGCAAGTATCTCTGGCAAGGGAAACCGCGAAAGAGCCAGTCTGCCACCGGAAGTGGGAGCGCGGGCACTCAGACTCCGCCGGCGGCGGTTAGCATGAGCAGAAGGAATAGCATTGGTGGAGGGAGTATTAGTGAAAGTGAAGGCATGGCTCGACATTCCGGAGAATATCCTGCTGCTGCTGGCTACCATGTGGTGAGCAATCCGACAAGCAGCTCGTTCGGTAGCAGTGGTGGAGGTTCTGTGACAAGCCCTGGACTGAAGGAAAAGGAGAATGAGGGGAAAGACATCTCGGACCTGAGGAAGGCTGTTTTTAAGGGTGTATCCGGACGTATGAAGGGCATGAAAGATGTTGCTTCAGCTGGTGCCGATTATGTTAGGGGGCGTGGACATTACGGACGACCATCTGCAAAGGATTTCGGCGTCTACGAAGATTCAACAGAACATACTGGGACAGCAACACCCCCACCTGGCCTTAGAGAATCAGAGCGGAATGAGAAGGAGTACAAAGGACCGAGCGAGCATTCCGTCACCTCATTCTTAAAGTTACCTTTTCACGTTGACAGTCCCGTCGGTAGCGCTGCTGGGAATATCAACTTCTTGAACGCCGTGTCGGGCGATGGTAGTGTTGCAACGGGAAACCACAGCGACGCGGCGAGTATGTATAGAGAAGCAATGGATGCTGAGGAAGATGATGACGGGGAGGAGTTTGTGGACGCAAGCTTACCAGGACGCCGGTGGATAGATTACGACGAAGGTAGGGTGCTAGAGTGTGGGAGAAAGAGAAACAAGAGCTTTTCCGAGTATCTGAAGAAGCGCTACGAAGTCAGGCACGAGGAGTATTGGCCGAGAAGGCTGAGTTTCTCAGTCGCGGAGGAGGCTGTATTAGATACTGGGTTGCTGCCCTCTTTCGATGACGACGTGCGGGACGAAAACGATTTGACGCTAGATACCCTCTCTCTTCATGCCCCAAACCTCCAAACCCTACTTGCAGACGACCGTGTTTCGGAATGGACGGACCGCAAGTTGGCTACACTTGAGAACATTTATGCTTATCTGGACTCTAATGCTGGTAAGCTCGAGGGCGACCTACGTCGGGGATCGGAGGTGGTGAACTCAATGGGGGAGGCAACAAGAGATATGATTGATCGCCAAACAATGGACCTGAAGGCGGCAATGAGAGAGGTAGAAGCATTAGGCGCGAGGCTGCAATATGAGCTAGGGAGCGTGCGAGGCCAAATGGCAGATGTGGAGGACGCGGTGGACGGCTTCGGGAGAAATGTTGAGGAGGTGGAGGAGAGAGCCTTGGGGCTCGGAGAGGCTATAGAACGGGGTTGGGGGGAATGGTTACTTGCGATTGTGTTTGGGATCAGGAGGAGGTAGCTGGCAGGCCAGGCGTGATGCCCTACTTTCGAAACATAGAATTTTCTTTTGTGATATGAGGAGTCGATTGTTCTCTAGGCGCAATGGGAGTTTCTGTTTTAACGCATTTTTGTACCACTACATTTATTAATAATTCGGCGGGAAGATGGGGGAACGGTTGTGGCTGTAGAGGACATGTTGAAGGGGAGCGTTCTTTCTTTCCTTCTTTTCCCTCTTTTCATTTTTTTGTGTATTTCTACTTCATTCAAACAGAGACATTTTGGGAAATCGAAACGATTACCAAACGTATTGTATCTCAGCCTTTCGAACGCCGATTATTCCAAGATCATGAGGAGGGTGATATGCTGTAAGACGTATATATAATACAGGGAAA